>Ga0315276_10000711_pt1 | contig 28855 bp, 18 predicted proteins | sample YL17G05_0_MG_FD_204542 | JGI IMG/M metagenome (GOLD analysis project Ga0315276, IMG submission 204542) | Sediment microbial communities from Yellowstone Lake, YNP, Wyoming, USA - YL17G05_0 | ecosystem: Environmental > Aquatic > Freshwater > Lake > Sediment | place: USA: Wyoming | collected... | reverse complement strand
TGACTCGTGCCTTCTTCCGCCCCTCCCCAACTGGTCCGCCCTCTGTCTTCTGACATCTGACTTCTAAAATCTCAAATCTGAAATCTGACTTCTTCCCCTCCCCCAACCGGTCCGCCCTCTTCCCTCCCCCAACCCCCGATCCCCGGCCTTGCACGAGATTTGACTGATTATATCTATGAATGTTTATTGGAATATTCACTTGCCTTTGGTATTACCGTATGCTACACTGGCCGACGGTTGAGCCTACACGGTTTAGGCGGCAAAATAAAGAAAAAATAAACGGTGAGCAATAGGCAATGGTAAAAAGGATACTTCGCCAGTAAACCAAAGCTTACTGGCGAAGCATAGCCTGCGGAGCTATGCTCCTTGTTGAGACAAGCTCGCAGGCATGGATTTGATATACACTGCATAGGAGAACATATTCATTGGGCTTTGTCAATACAAATTTTCAAAAAAGAGGTAAAAATATGAATGCTTACAGATTAGGGCTGGATTTAGGGGCAAATAGCGTGGGCTGGATACTAATTGGCCTTGATGGTGATAAGAAACCATGCAATATAATAGATATCGGTGTCAGGGTATTTCCCGAAGGTGTCAACAGGGATACCGCGGGTGCAGAAATCGGCAAAAATGAGCAAAGACGACTGGCAAGAGGCTCCAGACGTCAGCGTGCCAGAAAAGTAATGAGGCGAGAGGCATTACTTCATGTCTTAAAGACAAATGATCTTTTGCCGGACAATGACAACGAACTGGATGCGATATTCGAGCAATGCCCCTATCGGCTCAGAAAAGATGGGTTAGATTCAAAGCTTACCCGACATCAATTTGGACGAGTCCTGTTCCATCTTAACCAAAGGCGAGGTTTCAAGAGTAATCGTAAGACCGGCAAAGCTAATGAAAATTCCGTCGTCCTCAAAGCCTGTAATGAATTGCAACAGCGAATCGAAGCGGCAAACTGTCGAACATTGGGTGAGTTTTTCGCAGGGCTTGACCCTGAACAAGACCGCTACAGAAATCATTATACGTTCAGGACAATGTATGAAAATGAGTTTGATCTGTTATGGCAGTCTCAAAAAAAATTTCATCCTGATATATTAACAGACGATCTTTATGAAAAAATCCGTAATGGAATAATGTTTTTCCAGAGACCATTGAAGCCCAGCGATGAACTCATTGGCGATTGTTCGCTGGAAGAAAATGAAAAACGCTGCCATAAAGGCCATTTCTATGCCCGCAGATATACCATGCTGCAGGACATCAATAATCTTGAAATAGTTGGCCGTGATGGCAGCAGCCGCAAACTTACCGACCCGGAAAGAGCCGCGGTGCTTGAATTGCTGGAGCAAAGTAAAGACAGAACCTATGACCAGCTAAGAAAGGCCCTCGTTCCTTTTGGTATGATCGATGGCGACCGCTTTAATCTCGAAGAACGTCAAAGCGATAACAAAAAACTAAAAGGCGACGCTTTTGCCACCGCAATGCGAAACAAAAACATCTTTGGCAGGAAGAGATGGGACGCATTATCATTGACGGAACAAATTGCCGTCAATGATGCCGTGCTTGAACTTGATGATGATGAACTTGCCGCCAGGATGGTCGAAGACTATGGTTTTAACGAAAAACAGGTAGAGGCGATATTAAAAGTGCCTCTGCCACAGAAGTATATGAGTTATTCGCTCAAAGCAATTCAAAAGCTGCTGCCCTTTATGGAACAGGGTTTATTATTACATGAAGCTAAAGAGCAGGCTGGCTACAAACAGGAAACCATCAAAGACAAAAATGCCTGCGATAAATTGCCGTTGCCAGATGACCTAAGAAATCCCATAGTAAATCAGGCAATCTTTCAGGTGCGTAAAATTGTCAATTCAATAATAAGAGAATACGGCAAGCCGGACAAGATAATAATCGAAATGGCTCGTGACCTTAAGAACTCCAAAAAGCAACGGGATGAAATAAGTAAAAAACAAAAAGAAAATCAGAAAACAAATGACAGGGCACGGGAGATGCTTATTTCCAGCATAGGATTTTCGAATGAGCCAAAGCATGACGACATTCTCAAATACAAGTTGTGGGAAGAATGCGGCAGGCAATGCCCCTTTACCGGTAAGATTATCTCACGGGATCAATTATTCGGCCCAACTCCCGAATTCCAGATCGAACATATTCTGCCTTATAAAAGAAGTCTCGATGACAGCTATATGAACAAGACGCTTTGCCATGTGGATGTTAATCGTGAAAAAGGCGACAGGCTTCCCTATGAGGCTTTTGGCCATGATAGCGAAAGGTATGAAGCAATGTTGCAGCGAATCGCAATTTTACCTTACCCCAAGCGCAGACGATTCACACAGAAAACTATTGATCTTGACAAATGCATCGAACGTAAACTCAACGATACCCGCTACATCAGCAGGGAAGTAATTCGATACCTGGGCCAGTTGGGCGTATATGTGCAAGGAACACGCGGCGAAGCTACCGCCGATCTCCGCTGGGAATGGGGAGTCAATGATATTTTGAATCCCTTGGCCGACAGCAAAAACCGTGATGACCACCGCCATCATGCGGTAGATGCCGCTGTTATCGCGGTTACTGAACCAAGGCATTTGAAAGAACTGGCGCGTTTCAAGTACACCCATGAAAGAGATACCTTTGACCAGCCCTGGCCGGGCTTCCGTAAAGAACTCGAAGAGAAAGTCAGTCAAATCAATGTCTCCCACCGAGTCAGCAGAAAAGTATCGGGCCGATTACATGAAGACACTTCTTACGGACCAACCGAAGATGAAAACACCTATGTCTATCGAAAACCGCTGGAATCGCTTACCACGGCAATGATCGGCAAGATCAGGGATGATAAAGTCAGAGAAATTGTTAAACAAAGATTGGCCCAGTTCGGTATTGATCCAGACCAAAAAGGCGCCAAGATCGCCAAAGAAGTATGGGCCAAACCCCTTTATATGTATAGCAAAAAAGGCGTTAAGGTCCCGATCAAGAAAGTTAGAATAGTTGAAACATTCAAAAATCTGATTCCCGTAAAGGATAAAGTAGGGCAAGTATATCGATATGTAGATTCAGGCAATAATCACCATATCGTTATTTTTGAATATATTGATAATAGAGAAAAAATCAAAAAAGGATTTGAAGTAGTCCCATTGATTGAAGCTGCCAGAAGACTCAAAAATAGAGAGCCTGTAATCAATAAGCAAAGGTCTGCCGGTGAAACATTCTTAAATTCGCTTTCCATTAATGAATTAGTTTTAATTCAAAATAAAGAAGGAGTAAAAGATCTATATAGAGTACAAAAGATGGACGTCACCGGTCTGATTCGATTCAGGCACCACACTGCTGCATCTGTTGGAAATGAAAATAAGCTATATATAGATAAAAGAATTGGTGCCTTGGAATTCAAGAAAGTAACCGTTGACCTATTGGGTAGGATTTATCCTGCCCATGATTAAACGCATAATCGAAATATCACAGGCCAAGACCTATCTATCAATAAAGCTTGGTCAGTTGATTATCAGGCAAGGCGATGAAATATCCTCGCAGATCCCCTGTGAGGATATCGGCCTGCTAATCGTCGATCATAGCGGTACGACTTATACCCATAGTGTCTTTACCACATTACTGGAAGCCGGGACCGCAATCGTTCTTTGTGGCGGCGATCATCATCCCGCCGGTATGTTTTTACCTACAGCCGCTAACAGTATCCAGACCACCCGCATGAAATCTCAGCTATCGGCCAAGGAACCGCTAAAAAAGCAACTCTGGAAACAGATTGTCAAAACCAAAATAAAACATCAGGCCAAAGTCCTTGGCCCCGACCGTGATGCCCACCACGGCCTGATGGAAATGGCACGCAAAGTCAGAAGCGGCGACCCGGACAATAAAGAAGCCCATGCCAGCCGCCTCTATTGGAAATATTATATCAGTGAAATAATCTTTCACCGGGGCCGTGACGGCCCCCCTCCCAATAACATGCTCAATTATGGCTATGCCATAGTGCGCGCCGCTGTAGCGCGGGCGATTGTCGCAGCGGGCCTTAACCCTTCGATAGGCTTGCATCATCACAATAAATATAACGCCTTTTGCCTTGCCGATGATCTGCTCGAACCTTTCAGGGGCTTTGTCGATGCCAAAGTCCTGGAAATCTGGGCTCAATCGCCTGATGAAGATGCCTTTGCCAGGCTTACCCAGCCGGTCAAGGCCCGTCTGCTGGAAGTCCTTCACCAGGAAGTAAAAATCGGTCAATATAGTGGCCCGCTGATGGTTGGTTTGCATCGAACTGCCGCTTCGCTGGTAAAATGCTATCAGGGCGAACAAAAACAGCTTGATTTGCCGAAGGTATAATATGGATTGATGGGGCAATCATGTTGTTAAAGCGCGACCATTATGGATATTAGCGGATATAGAACCGTGTGGATAATGGCAATGTTCGATCTCCCGACCGATACCAGGCAAGCACGACGGGATTATACACTTTTCCGTAAAAGTCTTTTGAAAGATGGCTTCACTATGCTACAATACTCAGTGTATATCAGGCATTGCGCCAGCGAGGAAAACGCCGATGTCCACTACGGAAGAATCAAAACTTTTCTGCCGCCAGATGGCGAAGTTCGCATCATCACCATCACCGACAAGCAATTCGAACGCATGGAATCGTACTGGGGAAAAATGCGCAAACCCACCCCGCCCGCACCAAAACAGCTCGAATTATTCTAACTGTTTCGCGCCTAACCCCATGGCTACTATCAGGTTACAGATAAGGGAGTATATCAAATCCATGCCTGAAAGCAAACCACAACACGCACACGCAAACGCTGTTTGCCGATTGCAGTATATCAAATCCATGCCTGAAAGCAAACCACAACCAAAGCGGTCATTTTGATATATCGCGACATTAGTATATCAAATCCATGCCTGAAAGCAAACCACAACATGCTAGCCGCTTTCCTTACCGGTATAAATAGTATATCAAATCCATGCCTGAAAGCAAACCACAACTCGCATAAGCGTTGGCTCCTGCTGCTGTATAGTATATCAAATCCATGCCTGAAAGCAAACCACAACTAGGCCGGCGGCGAGCCGTGGGCACGCTTGAGTATATCAAATCCATGCCTGAAAGCAAACCACAACAATAGTGTCGATTACCCGCGATGATTTAGAAGTATATCAAATCCATGCCTGAAAGCAAACCACAACATGTGTTGTATGGTGGGGCCAAGGGGGGCGAGTATATCAAATCCATGCCTGAAAGCAAACCACAACACGCAGCCTCGGCTACGCTATCCCAACGGAAGTATATCAAATCCATGCCTGAAAGCAAACCACAACGCTGTAGTGCTATGTACCCGACTGGAGGGGAGTATATCAAATCCATGCCTGAAAGCAAACCACAACTATTATTTTTGTACCCATTTTGACCAGAAGAGTATATCAAATCCATGCCTGAAAGCAAACCACAACAAGAGATTGCAGGAGGCTTTGAGTCAGCTAAGTATATCAAATCCATGCCTGAAAGCAAACCACAACGGAAGAGACCCGCTATGCCATCGATGAGCTAGTATATCAAATCCATGTCTGAAAGCAAACCACAACAGTTTCGCCGGCCCAGCCCAGAACACCTCAAGTATATCAAATCCATGCCTGAAAGCAAACCACAACACGCCCACCCATTTACTTGTTTCATCGCGTAGTATATCAAATCCATGCCTGAAAGCAAACCACAACGAATATCGCTGGGCGAAATACCTGCAATTTAGTATATCAAATCCATGCCTGAAAGCAAACCACAACTGACCACCTCTCCATCTTCCCTCCCCTGCAATACGCAATACGATATACGCATCACCCTTTTCTACCCCCCGTGCCTTTCTTCCTCTCTCCTGTCCCTATTTTTCAACCTGATTCGCGTCAATTCGCGTTCATTAGCGATTAAATATCCTTTCTCTTTATGGTTCAATTCGTGCAAACCCGTCTCATCCGCCCCATCCGTGTTCTATTCTCCGCGATACGACATACGCATCACCCTTCTCTACCACGGCCAGCCCATAATGTCAACAAAATCCCACCCTCTCCAACTCCGCCCTCTGTCTTCTTCCTTCTTACTATTGCCTATTGCCTATTGCCTATTGCCTATTGACTATTGACTATTGACTCGTGCCTTCTTCCGCCCCTCCCCAACTGGTCCGCCCTCTGTCTTCTGACATCTGACTTCTAAAATCTCAAATCTGAAATCTGACTTCTTCCCCTCCCCCAACCGGTCCGCCCTCTTCCCTTCTGACTTCTTCTTTGTGTCTCTGTGCCCCTGTGGTTAATCTTCCTCCTCATTCACTTTTCATCAAAACATACCACAAACATACTACAAACTACATACAAACATAGTACAAACATAGTACAAACATAGTCCAAACCACATCACTTTTCATCAGAATTCATCCAAATTTCGCCGAATTTTGCGGTTTTTTCTTACCCATCTTACCTAATCGTTATAATCGTTACGCAAAAATAAGCACTTACATCAATTCCAACAACGTAAAATAAGCACTTACATCAATTCCCCCGAACCAAAAATAATTGTCATGCCCGACCTGATCGGGCATCCAGTACATCAATTTTCGACAACGAAAAATAAGGAGTTACAACAATTCCCCGCAACCCAAAATAAGCACTGTAATTGTCATGCCCGACTTGATCGGGCATCCAGTTCGGCCAATGGGAAATAGTGGCTACCTCGCTTAATAACGAGATCAACCTGACCGGCCAGCCGAAGGGCCTTCAACTGGAATACAGGGTAAAGGCGGTCAATACCGGCGGCGAAAGCAATTTTAGTAATACCGCGGCAATAGTCCTATGATTAAACAACTTAAACAACCACACTTTTTGGGATGGCGTTGTAAATGAAGAATAGGCCGAAACTTACAAGTGTCAGTGAGCACACTAACAGAACAACGTATTGTGTTCGGCCGCCCAGCAGTTTCGCCCCCTTGAAACTTGTCCACGATAAAGCTTCCAGCCAGACAAGATCGCACAGCCAATGAACTGTTATGAACAGGGCAAATGCCAACCCTCCAAGTTCTTGAACATCTTTTATCAACACCAGACCCACCGTAGGCCACCACAATAAAAAAAAGGGATTGCCCGCGCTGAGAATGATGCCGGTCCATAGTGGGTTTTTGCTGGTGTATTGTGTAACTTTTTCATTGTTTTTACCAACGCTGCGCAGCATTTGTATTCCCATGAATAACAGAAAAGCGCCGCCGACCAAACCTATAACCATTTTTACTGTTTCTGATTGAAGAAATAAACGGCCCATTCCCGCCCAAATGCACAGTACCAGTGGCAATTCCACCACGCCATGACCAACAGCGATCAGTCCGCCGGCATGGCGTGATCGTGTCCCAGCGGCAATGGTTGCCGCGGTTACCGGCCCGGGCGCCATAACACCGGACAAGGAAATCGACACGGCCTTGGCTAAAAACAGTATCAATGCCATCAATTACAGTTCTCCATCAATGGGATCAACTTAAGCCTGGGTGCTGTCGAACAAGATATTAGCTGAATATGCCGGGAGAGGCAATATATGAATCCGCTGGGGCGATGGGCTTGGTGGGCTTATTACCGTTGTCAAGGCTGCTGGATGATTTTCGGATATACAACTACATGCTCAGGAAAGATGACATCCAGGCCCTGGCAGATACGGATTAAGCTCGGCTTTCACTATTTTATTTTGACATGTTGTAATTCCAGGTACTTGCGCGCACTAATTTTATCCCTGCCTTTGTGGACCGTAACCATTTGTATGTCAACATGTTATGTAATTACCGGGAGCCGAAAGGCCAAAAGTTGTCTTTAACCTGTGGCGGCAAGTGGCTTTTCACGGTACTATTGCGTATATGCCAAAGCGTTTTACAAAGCGAATCATAAGCCTTTTGACGCACCCGGACTATACCGGGTTGAAAAAACAGGCCGTGGCCCAATTGCTGCAAGTGCCACAGGAACAGTACGATAAGTTCAACCAGGCTGTCGAGCAGTTATCCCGGCAGGGCAGTATTGTCATCGACAATAGCAAATGCCTGTCTTTGCCGGAAATGACAGGTCAGATAACCGGGGTTTTCCAGGCGAATAGTAAAGGCTTTGGTTTCGTCCGGCCGGACAAACTCACTGCACAAGGTGACCTGTTCATACCGGCGGGGGCGTCGATGGAGGCAATCACGGGCGATAGGGTCGTTGCACGGGTTTTGCAGTGCGGTAAGCGTGACGGCAAAATGCGTACCAGAGGCAAAATTATCGAGATTATATCTCGCGGACAGAGTCAGTTTACAGGCGATTTGTTCAAGGAAGGTAAATGGTGGTTCATCAAGCCTGACGGCAAAGATATTTCGGAAAGAATTGCCGTTGATGATCCATCGGCAAAGGATGCCCGGATCGGTGATAAGGTACTCGTGGAAATCCTCAACTTTCCCACCCGGGATTGTTACGCCAGTGGAGTTATTATAGAGCGGCTGGGCAAAAGCGGTACCAGCCAGGCAGAACTTAAAGGCGTTATGAGGCGGTATAATCTGGAGGATAAATTTAGCCGGGGCGCACTTAATGAAGCTCGCAGCGGTATCCGGGACTATAACGTGGAGGACCTTCTGGAGCAGCAAGACCACCCCGGCAGGGGCCGTAAGGGTAGGCTTGGCCGCCGGGAAGATATCCGCCGACAGGAGATCATTACCATCGACCCGGCTGATGCCCGCGACTTTGATGATGCTGTAAGTATCAAAAAATTACCGCATGGCCATTGGCTGCTGGGTGTGCACATAGCGGATGTAAGTCACTTTGTCAAACCGGATGGTCGCCTGGACAAGGAGGCTATGGCCCGTGGCACCAGTGTATATCTGCCCCTGCACGTGGTTCCTATGCTGCCGGAACTGCTCAGTAATGGGATATGTTCGTTGCAGGAAGGGCAGGATCGACTGGTAAAAAGTGTCTATGTCAAAATTGATGAAAACGGCCAGGTACTTGCCTCGCGATTTGCCAATAGTGTAATGCGATCGACCCGGCGATTGACATACGAAGACGTCGATCACATTCTTGATGGCAAGGTCTCCGCTAAAACCGGCAAAATTGCCGGATCCGATCAGCCGGCTATTGGGGCCGGCGTTGTTAAGCTGGTCGGGAAAATGGAGCAGCTCGCCCGGATTCTGCAGAAACGTCGGCAAAAACAGGGAATGTTAACCCTGGACCTGCCCAAGGCCGAGCTGGTTTACGACGACAAAGGCCTAGCTATCGACGCGCGTCTGGAAAGCAGGTCTTTTTCACATACTATTATAGAGATGTTTATGCTGGAGGCCAATGAGGCGGTAGCCCGGTTGCTGGATAGTGTCATGGTGGAGTTTCTTCGACGGGTACATCCGGAACCGGACGGCCTGACCACCGGCGAGATGGTAAGGGTGATTAAATTGTGCGGATATACGATTCCTAAAAAAATGGGTCGCGAGGACATACAGCAGCTATTGGCGTCGGTAAAGGGCAAACCGGAGTCGTTTTTGATAAACCTGGCGGTGCTCAGAAGTATGCAGCAAGCCGAGTACAATCCCGCTCATATAGGTCATTACGCTTTGGCCAGCAGGTGCTATTGTCACTTTACCAGCCCGATTCGCAGATACCCGGACCTTACGGTGCATCGCCTGCTGGCCCAATGGCTCGAAGGACGGCTGACCAAAGAGACTGCTTGGGGAGAATTTTCCAGCTATGAGGAGTTGGAAAAGCTTGCTGCCCATTGCAGTGATCGCGAGCGTAACGCCGAGCGGGCCGAGTATGAGCTGCAAAACATAAAACTTTTGCAACTGCTTGCCGGCCGCGTCGGAGACGATATGCACGGAGTAGTGGTTTCCATAACCGATTTCGGACTTTTTGTACAACTGGAGAAATTCCTCTTTGAAGGGCTGATTACGGCTCAGGACGCCATTTATTGGCAGTCAACCCAACAGCAGGGCGGCAGAGGCGATCGAAAAAAATCCCGCCGGTCACCCCACTCGAAACAACCAGAGCGTTCCCGGCAGGGACGTTTCTCGACCAACTGCCCCTTCAGGCTCGGCCAGAAAATCCGCGTTCGAATTGCCCGTGTCAACGTAGCGGCACAGATGCTCGATTTAGTCCCCAGCCCGAACGAATACTGAAATCGCAACCCTCAGGCAACAAAGAAAGTCACCTCGACGCCACCACCATCTGCCACCTTACAAGAATAGGGGGAAAATTTGCAATTTTTTTTGACATTCGTCCGATATTAAAATATAGGCAACATTTTGATGTTGAGAGTAGCGACAATGCCCGCACAGATGACTGAGTTACCATTTCTTGAGCACATAGCCGGCCGGTTCAATCTGCCGGTACCGGAGTTCCTCACTGCAGAGGCAGGCGCAGCTCAGATCAGAGATGCCATCAAGCGGTGGGGCGGCAAGGCACTGGTCAAACCGGACGTCTTATCCGGCCGGCGAGGCAAAGCCGGCGCCGTCACGATGGTTACCGATTATGTGGAGGCCCAGCGCCAGTTGAAACAGGTCCAGTCTCTGGAAATCAACGGCCACCTTTGCCGTACTGCATATCTGACCCAGTACATCCCGGCTGAAATGGAAGTATATTCCGCCATTACTTACGATTCCCGCTATTTGGCACCATCGATGACGCTGTCGCTGGCTGGTGGCGTGGAGATAGAGGATGTTGCCGACGACCGGAAAATAACTTTTCAGATTGACGTGTTCAAAGGCTTAGGCGCCTACCAGGTCAGTGAAGCGCTTGCCAAACTCGGATGTCCCGCGAACCTGGTCAGTTTGCTTTCACGCAGCCTGGTGGACCTTTGGGACACCTTTATATCGACCGGAATGCGCATGTGTGAAGTAAACCCGTGGCGAATCACGCCGGATGGTAAGCCGTATGCCTGTGATTTTAAGGCCGTTTTTGATGAGGCAAACTTTAAGTTCAGGAATCTCGGCTTTAATCTGCCCGAATATCCAGCCAATATGACGATTTTCGATGAAGAGATGGCTTCCTGGAATGCTTCCAGTTACCGCGGGCAGGCGCACGCGTCGGAACTGGGCGGTGAACTGATACTGCCTATTCTGTTTGGCGGCGGCGCCTCGACCATCATCATCGAAACGCTCGTACAGTGTGGCGGAAGTCCTATTATCCTGTCCGATTTCGGGGGCAATCCACCATACGAACGCATGTTCGGAACGGCAAAAATATGTTTTGAGCACAATCTCAAAAAGGCAAAACTGCTCCTCATCCTTGGAGGAAACGCCAACAATACGCTCATCGACGTGACCTTCAAAGCCATTGCCGATGCCCTGGAGGCTTACGTCTATGAACATGGCGCCATAGCCATCCCTGTAATCGTTGGTCGCGGCGGCCCGCACCTCGTCAAAGGGATATTAATCATGAGAGATATGCTGGAGGCACTGGGTTTGCCGTATGTTATCTTTGGTCCCGAGACGCCCGTAACCCAGGTAGCCGAATACGCGGCCAAACTGGTAAAGGTCTGGCCAGAAACCGGAGACGTCAAAGATGAGAGCTAAGAAGCTAAGCGACCTGCTAAAGGCTGGGGACCGGGTAGCTGTCTCCAACATCACCGGCAGGGAGGCAGCCGTCGTCACCGCCGCTTCACAAAAATACTGTGGTAATATTGTAGGTGGCTGGGCCTTGGGCCGGCAGGGCCAAAAACTCGACGTGCCACACGGCCGACCGATACCGGTCTTTTCCAACGTCGAGGAACTGACCAATTTGCTGCCCAAGGAACAATGGCCCAATAAAATTGTGGTCTATTCACCTCCACAGGCGGTTTATGCCGAGGTTAAAGAGATTGTAGAGCACCGTAATGGCGCTATCGAAACGATTTTTATTATCACCGAGCACGTTTCCATAGAGGTTACTGCCAAGATAGCTCAGATATGTTCTCAAGCCAACATTGACGTTGTAGGCTGTAATTCCCTGGGCGTTATAAACGTTCACGATGCGGTGCGGGTGGGATCCGTGGGTGGTGACAGTCCCGGCGAGAACTTTCGACCGGGCTGTGCGACGATAATTTCCAACAGTGGCAACATGGTGAATACCATGGCTTCGTATCTCCTAAGTGCCGGATTAGGAACATCTTACGGTATTTCAACGGGAAAGGACATGCTCATTCTCATGCCCCTCAAGAATATCCTGGAGTTGGCACGCGACGATGAGAGCACCAGGATCATCACTGTTTACTGTGAGCCGGGCGGTCTTTACGAAAAAGATGCCCTGCAGATGTTACGCAGCGGCAAACAAAAATATCCCAAGCCGATCATCGCCTACGTTACCGGCGAGGTACTGGAAAAGTTCGATCTTTCCCTGGGGCACGCCGGCGCCGTAGTGGAAGGAAAGGAAACAACTGCTACCGCCAAAATGAAACTTTTTGACGAATATTTCGAGATCGACCCTTTTAACCCCGAGATCAAGTACGAAAAAACACCGGAAACAATCAAGGCGCTAAGCAGGGGAATACGTATTAAAACGCTTCACCATCTGCCGGCGGCAGCGGCATTGATTTGTGATGTAGTGGATATTAAGCGGGATTTTCGGCCGTCGGAACCACTGGTGCTGAACCCCTGGTTTGTCGATTACAAGGGTTATGGAAAGCATCTTCCTTCCGAACAGATTCTCCATCGCGGCAAAACACCCGAGCCTTACTGGTCACAGATAAAGCTTTTGAGCAAGGCTGTTGGTGCGACTCCCACGCCCAGAAATATGAGAAATGCCAGCCATGCCTCCTCTAATGACGGACGCGAACCGAGAATTTACGGTTATTCTCTGGAAAAGGAAATGGCCGGAGGTTCTTTTGCCGAATCGCTCATTCTTGCATGGACGGGTCAGCGACCTCGGGATTTTGAGGCACAACTGATCGAGAAGTGCCTTATAGCGTCCCTCACTAACGGTCCCGGCACCATCTCAGCTCAAGGCGCAAAGCTTTCCACCTCAGCCGGAAATGCGCCGAATACCGCTATGATTGCAGCTTTAGCATGTATGGGTGATATTCACGGCGGCAACGGACGCCGGGCGGTGGAATATCTTCTTCAAGCCTTCCAAGACACCAGACTTGCCGATCCTTACGACCCCAATCATGGCCTTGATCTCCAGAAAATAGCCAACAAACAAGCCGATCAGTTCAGCAAGCGGCGCACTGCCGCTAAAGAAGCAGGGACGGACTATGATCGCATCCCTTGCCTGGGGCACCCTGTTTTCAACGGACAGCCCGTCAACTACGACCCACGAGAACAGGTCATTTTTAACTTCCTCAAAGAAAAAAAACTCTGTAATGTCTTTCTGGATTTCTATCATTTGCTCGCTCATCAGCTCAAAGAGATCGATATCGCCAAAAACGTCTGGGCGGTCAATATTGACGCTGCTATCGCCTCGGTAGTGCTCGGCAACTGTTGGAAAATGTTGGAGGAAAAACGCATTACCGTTCGACGGGTTTGCGATATCGCTTTTATGGTTTTTGCTCTTGGCAGAGTTGCGGGGGCTGGCGGTGAGTTTCTCGATCATCAGGATTTCGGTATGCCGATGGATATGCGCATCCCGGTTGACGAATGTGTTGCCCTGAACAAACCTGTGGATCGTAGAAACAGCCCCAGAGACTGACCGGAACGCGACATTTTTACAAAACCACTCGTTTTTGACTGACCAACCCGGAGATATCATTGGTATTGCGAGTTTCAAACCTGTCCGCGAAAACGCGACCAGACCGCGGAAAAGCTCTACTAAAATTCCTTGAAATAGCCTACATATTAAGATAAAATACACAGTTTCATTCATAATCTTCATAGCTATGGATGAAAAACAGGAATGATTGTCATGCTTTTTACGTAGTTTTTTACAGAAGCAGGAACTTGCATAATGGCAGATGCCCGGATTGACAGTATGATCGAAGCCCATGAGGTCTTAACCCGCTTTGGTTATGACCACGGGGAGCTTCACAGAGGTTATACCGACCGTACTTTAAGAATCGACATTTCCACAAATTCCATCGAAATCCGCCCGGTCACCCAGCAGATGAAGGACCTCTGGATAGGGGGCAAGGGTTTTGATTTGTGGCTGATGTTCCAGGAAATCAACGCTCAAACAAAATGGGACAGCCCCCAGAACCCGATATCATTTTCGTCCGGACCTTTGGGTGGGACCACCTCGTTCCCCGGCTCAGGCAAGACGCTGGTTACCGCCATTTCACCGCTGACAGCTTCAGTTATGGATAGTAATGTGGGCGGGCATTTCGGACCTTTTCTTAAGTTTGCCGGGTTTGACGCCCTGACAATAGTCGGCAAGGCCAAAGACGAGATCATCATATATATCGATGCGGTTAACAGAAAAATCACCATAGAAAAAGCTCCTCTGGAAAGCGTCGATTCCCATTTGCTCGCCGAGGAACTTACCGAAATGTACACTGACGATGAGATGGACAAACGCAACATTGCCGTTGTTTCCGCCGGCCGCGGCGCCGAGCACATCAGAATGGGCCTTTTGAATTTCTCATTTTGGGATTGGAGACGTCAGACTGTCCGGTTCAAACAGGCCGGTCGCGGCGGTATCGGCACGGTTTTTCGCAATAAGAAAATCAAGGCTGTTGTTATAAAGAATAAAGAAATCATTCGCCCCTGGAATATCGCTGAAAATAAAGTTGCCCGGCAGATAACCTCGCAGATATGCCCCTCCCAGAAAACCGACGCACCCCAGGTCCGGGAAATTATAGCCAAATGGAACAACGATCCAGAATATGTAATTGAAGCGATGCAGGATATTCAGGGCAGTCAGCGATACATATCCAAACAGGCTATCGAGCAGCTTTCCCTGGCAACCGGTGTATCGAAAGCTCAGCTTTATCATATCGCTACCTTTTACAAGGCTTTCAGCCTCAAACCGATCGGCAGAATCCTTATCGAGGTATGCGTAGGTACCACCTGCCATGTCAAAGGGGCGGCCAAAATCCTTGACTCCTTTGAGCGGGCGCTCGGCATCGAGCGGGGCGAGACCACGCAGGACGACAACTTCACGCTCGAGGCTGTAGCTTGTCTGGGCTGTTGCAGTATCGCCCCGGTGGTAAGGGTTGCCGGAGAGATCATAAATAACGTAAAGAGCAGGGACGTCCCGCGAATCATAGAAAACGCCTTGAATCGAATCAGCCGCGATGACAAAGAGGGGAGGACCTGCCATGTCTGATATAGTGACAGCAAAAGTGACTCGTGACGGTCTTGATGAGATAGCCTCTAATACAAATGAGCGATTGAAAAGTTATAAAGCTATGCTGATGGTCTGTACCTCTACTGGTTGCGCCTCTGCGAAGAGTTTCGACATAAAAGACAAGTTGACCGCGGAAATTAAGGCAAGGGGACTGGAAAAAGACTTTCTTGTGGTGGCGACAGGCTGTATCGGTTTTTGCTCAGTCGGACCGGTGATGGTTGTTCAGCCGCAAGGTGTTTTCTACCAGAAGATCGGTCCGCGGGATGTCGCTGAGATCATAGACAGCCATCTTATCGGCGGCAAAGTGGTTGAAAGACTTCTTTATCGTGACCCCGCTTCAGGGCAGATTTATGAAAAGATCGATGAAATCCCGTTCTTTACCGCCCAGCAACCTGTAGCCCTTAGAAACAGGGGGCTGATCGATCCGGAAAAAATCGAACATTACATAGCTCGCGGCGGTTACAAGGCGATAGCCAAAGCGATTGAAATGCCCCCTGACGTTGTTGTTGAGCAGGTAATTGCCTCGGGAATCCGCGGACGTGGCGGCGGTGGATTCCCGACCGGCGTTAAATGGCAGTCATGCAAAAAGGCGATGGCCAAGCGAAATGAGATTGGCTACGTGGTTTGTAACGCCGATGGATACATTATCGAGACCGACCCCCATTCGGTCATCGAGGGTATGCTCATAGGTGCTTATGCTGTCGGCGCCAAAGAGGGTTTTGTTTTCACCCGCAAGGAATATCCACTGGCGCTGGCAAGACTCGAAAAGGCGGTTTCACAGGCAAGGCAATACGGCCTGCTGGGTGAAAATATTCTGGACAGTGAGTTTACTTTTGACATTGCCATTCACCGTGACGCCGGAGCGTTCGTATGCGGTGAATCATCGGCCCTGATGGCTTCGATGTCGGGCAGGGCGGGTGAACCGCGGGCCAAGTACCTTCACAGTGTCGAGTACGGATACCGCGACAAACCCACCGTCCTGAACAACGTCGAGACCTGGGCCAATATCCCGGCTATTATCGAGAAAGGCGCCAAATGGTTTGCTTCGATGGGAACCGGCGATGTCAGTAACAGTCCATGGTCAGGCTCTTCCGGCACCAAAGTTTTCTATTTGATCGGTGCGGTTACCAACACCGGCCTTGTTGAGGTCCCAATGGGAATTTCGATTCGCAAGCTTGTCTTCGAAATAGGCGGAGGAATTCCCGGTGGACGAAAATTCAAGGCGATTCAGACCGGTGGCCCTTCCGGTGGATGTATCCCTGAGAGCCTGTTGGATATGCCGGTCGATTTTGACTCACTTTCAAAAGCCGGCTCCATGATGGGCTCCGGTGGAGTGATTGTCATGGACGAAAAAACCTGCATGGTTGATGTGGCTCGCTATTCTTTGAAATTCCTTGTCGATGAATCGTGTGGAAAATGCACTCCCTGCCGCGAAGGTCTTTTTGCCCTTAGCAATACGCTTACGAATATCTGTCAGGGAAAAGGAAAACCGGGTGATATTGAATTCCTCGAGGAACTCTCGCAGACGATTTCCGATACAAGTTTATGTCAATTGGGAGCTACCGCTACAAACCCCGTGACAAGCACGTTACGGTATTTCAAAGATGAATATAAAAAGCACATTCACGACAAAAAATGCCCTGCTGGCGTCTGCAAAAATCTCATCAAATACCACATTAACGACAATTGTACGGGATGTGCGGCTTGTAAAAAACACTGCCCAACCGAAGCCATATCCGGTCAGGCTAAGGAGCTTCATGCGATAGACCCCGACAAATGCGTCAAGTGCGGCGTTTGTTACGAAGTGTGCAAATTTGACGCGGTGGAGGTTATATAGCAATGCCTGAAAAAATAAAAATAACAATCGATGATAAAACTGTTGAGATTAAACAGGACACTTTTCTTCTTGATGCGATCAGGGAGGTGGGCATTGAGGTCCCGACGCTTTGCTATCACAAGGATTTATCGCCCAGCGGCAGTTGCCGGCTGTGCGTCTGCGAAATAGAGGACAAAAGGGGCAAAAAAAAGCTTGTTACCTCATGCAATTATCCGGTTCGTGATGTAATCAAGGTCAGCACCGCATCGGAAAAGGTTCTCAAACACAGAAAAATACTCGCTGAGATGTATCTGGGCCGCTGGCCGAACGTTAAGGTGGTACAGGAAATAGCCGCGGCTTGTGGCGTAACCGAATCACGCTTTGCAAGCGAGCTTACCGACGACAATGAACATGCCTGTATCCTTTGCGATCGCTGTGTGAGAGCATGCCAGGAGTTTCCGCTGGAAAACGTACTCGATTTCGCCGGACGGGGAATACTCAGGCACCTTACCATGCCTTTCGGCGAAGTTGATCGCCACTGTATTGGCTGCAGTTCCTGTGCCTACGTATGTCCTACCGGCGCCATTCGGATCGTTGACGATTTCAACCATCCGGTCGATCCACGAAAAATCAGAGATCACGGCATGAAAGTGAATGCTGAAATGGCCAAACTTGACGACAGCCAGTGTTGCATGCGACAGGTCGGCACCGCCAATATCGTGGAAGTGATGGACAAGTATGATCTGCTTCCATGCCATAACTATAAGTTTGGTTCGCTTCCAGATGCCAAAAACATCTATTCTAATGTATTCAGAGATAATTACTGGTACCGGGGAATGGCCGACGGATGCTGGCTGGGATGCTCGATGGCATGCGCCAAGGCTACCAGTAGTTTCGAACTGAAAACCGGCCCTTACCAGGGCCAAAAAGTCTGTGTTGACGGTCCGGAGTACGAAACCATCGCCGGCGCCGCCAATATGGGATGTTTCGACCCTGAATTCACCATCGAATTCAACTTTTACTGTGACACCTATGGCATAGATACGATATCTGCTGCTACGACAATCGCCTTTGTCATGGAAGCGTTTGAAAACGGAGTTATAAACACACATCATACCGGCGGCCTTGAACTGAACTTTGGGGCGTGCGATGAGGTTCTTGAACTGCTCCATCAGATGGCCCTTGGTGAAGGTTTTGGTGTTGACGTTGGCCAGGGCATCAAATGGCTCAAAAACAAATGGACCGCGGAATACGGCGCAGATGCTCAATTCCTAAATGACATAGGAATGGAGGTTAAGGGACTTGAGGTCTCCGAATACGTTTCCAAGGAATCGCTCGCTCAGCAGGGCGGCTACGCCATGGCGATCAAGGGGCCTCAGCATGACGAAGCCTGGCTGATTTTTATGGACATGGTCAATAGACAGATTCCGACATTCCAGGATAAGGCCGAAGCATTGTTCTACTTCCCGTTATGGCGCACATGGTTTGGCCTTTTCGGCCTGTGCAAGATTCTATGGAATGACATTGTTCCCGCCGATAATCGCCTGGAAAAAGATGCGCAAAAGGTTCCCGGCCACGTACGAAATTATTTTCGATACGTCGAGGGCATGTTGGGAATCGACCGCATGGACGAGCAGAAAATGCTCGATCAGTCTGCCAGGGTTTATAATCTGCAAAGAATAATGTCTCTTATGCTCGGCTGTGGCCGAAGAACCGACGATTATCCGCCTTACCGACTTGTCGGACCTGTCACCGCCGAGGAATACGAATCACGCCGCGACCGATACGATAGCCAGATCAGCGAGTTGATACAGATCGACCCTCATGGTAAATCCACCGAGGAGAAAATAAAAATACTTCGACAGTATCGCCAACATCAATATGAACAGCTTATGGATGTCGTTTACAAACGCAGAGGCTGGACCCCCAATGGTATCCCCACAATTGCAAGACTAAAAGAACTTGGCATAGACCTGCCCGAACTTGTTGAAATAGTCAAACCTTATCAGGGTTAACTTTCGCAGTTTTCGTATAAGCAACACACAAGAAAAAGTGTGAAGTCGCACTCAGGATTAGCGTTTTTTAACTCCGGAGACAGCTATGATAACGGTAAATAGCAATAAAATCGATTGGCATGAGGGGATGACTGTCGCTGACGTTCTGACAGCGATGAAATATACCTATGCCGTGATTACCGTTTCTGTAGATGGAAAATTCGTGCCTCAGGACGATTATGATTCATTCGTAGTGGAAGATGGCTGTGATATCATGGCGATTCACATCTCCCAGGGAGGCTAGAGTCCCTGATATCTTCATCCGAGCTTTCCAGCCTTTATTCCCATTAGTTCCGATAATTATTCTTGAATTCTTTTGGCATAACTGCTAATTTGACAGGAACTTGCAGAAAAATGGCTGTGTCCGCCTGTCGGCGTGGCCATCTCGTAGCAGTGTTTACTGCTTGCAATTGGGCCGGTTAGGCCCATAATATTAAAGGAACAAACCGCTATAGTCCGATAAACACCAAGACTACAAGACAATAATGAGGGTGAGGTATGGACTGCCGTAGGGAAAACACAAAAACTTATATTTCGTTAATTCTATTGGCAGCAATGACTTACGGGTGCGATGCTCCGGAACCAAAAAAACCCAGCCTTCAATCGCAGGGCGAGCCTTCCACGACCGGACAATCGCTGGGGCCGACGGTGGGGGATTACTGCGAGTTGGTCGGCTATGAAAGTACGCAGGTGCTGGGCCATTCCATAGTGTGGGGTCTGCCGGGAACCGGCTCGAGCGAATGTCCACAGTCGGTAAGGGAATATTTGTTGCTGCACTTGCGTAAGCTCAAGGATAAAAATTATCTGCCGGCTGAGTATGCTGATATGTCCGCTGAGGACATTATCAACAGTCGCACTACGGCGGTGGTGCAGGTCGCCGGTACTGTAGGAGCAGGACTGCCAAAAGGTTCGCGATTTGACGTTGAGGTATATATTCCGTGGTCCACGCAGACGACCTCATTACAGGGGGGAACATTATTCCTGACGGAATTGCAGATAGTAGTACCGGGCCAAACGACAAGTCGGGCTGTTGCGGGACGAACGACGGCAGTGGCCGCCGGCCCGATATTTATCAATCCATTTCCATCATCGCCGGACGACTCGCAAAAACCGACTCCGATACGTGGCGTCGTGCTGGGTGGAGGTCGCTCGCGATATGACCGAAAAATTCAATTGGCACTATTAGAGCCAAATTCGAAAGTGGCACAGCAGCTTCAACAATGTATCAACACACGGTTTCAGATTGTCGGAGGAAAAAAAGTCGCCGAGGCCACCCGTAACTACCTGAACATAACCATTCCGGACAATTATCGCAATCAACACGAGTATTTTGTCAAGGTCTTGTTGGGGCTGTATCTTCAGCAGAGTTCAGCTTTTCAGGAAATGACCCTGAGACAATTAAACGAAAGTGCTGCTCGGGAAGATGCTGATTATGAAGCGATTGCCATGACGTGGGAGGTCATTGGCCGGTACGCACTGAAGAGTTTGGAGCAGTGGTACAAAGACGATCCGGGTAAAATCGGTTATTATGCGGCCCGAACGGCGCTGCACATGGGAGACCGCAAGGCCATTGACACCCTCATCAAAATAGCTCAGGATGACGATCACCCCTGCCAAAAATTGGCGATTCAGTCTTTGCATCTGGTCGCCGACGACATCAAAGCCGCTGCGAGTCTCGGTAAATTGTTGGATCACAAAAATACGACAGTGCGGTTATTGGCTTATGAAGGATTGCGATTAACCAGGAACCAACGAATCAAAACCATTGCACTGCCGGGCGGATTCACACTCGAAACCGTGGAAACAAGCGGCCAAAGCCTTATTTATGTACGGGCAGCCGCCGAACCGCGTATAGTTATCTTTGGAAAAAATCTGTTTTGTCATCAGAATATCTTTTTCGAAACATCGGATAAATTGATTAGCGTCAATAGCAGACCGGCGGACGAACTGATTGCCATAACGCGACAATTATCCGATATGGGCAATTTCGTATCGGTGAAAAGTTCGAGATTGGTAGAGGATATAATCAAAGCAATGGCAAAACCGGTAAAAAGCCAAGACCAGACCGGTGGAATCGGACTGACTTTCAGCCAGATTATTGGTGTTTTGTATGACCTTTGCCGGGAACAAGTTATTCCCGCGCAATTCAAATTAATAAGAAACCCCCAGGATTTGACAGAACAAACTTCGCCGGTATAATCACCATTAACAGAGAACAAAAAAATACGGTTATGACACAATAAGGATGGATGGAAAGGTTTATATGGATATAGGCTGTTTGAGCGGCCATTGTCATGGAGGACTTAATTAAAATATGCAACTCAAAAAACTTATTCTGCACGGGTTTAAAAGCTTTGCCGACAGGACGGAATTTGAATTCGGCCCAGGCATCACCGGGGTCGTCGGTCCAAACGGCTGTGGCAAAAGCAATATCGTTGATGCGTTCAAATGGGTGCTGGGTGAGCAGAGCGCCAAAAGCCTGCGGGGCGGCCAGATGCTCGACGTTATCTTCAACGGTTCCAACGCACGCAAAAGCATGGGCATCTCCGAGGTGACGATGGCTTTTGACAATTCAGCCGGGCTTCTCAGTACGGACTACCAGGAGGTGACTGTAACACGCAAACTCTTTCGTAGCGGAGAAAGCGAATATCTGCTCAATGACAAGCCGTGCCGACTAAAAGACATTCGCGAAATGTTCATGGGCACAGGCATCGGAGCCGATGCCTATTCGATTATCGAGCAGGGCAAGGTGGAGGTCTTATTGCAATCGTCGAAACAGGATCGAAGAACCGTCTTTGAAGAGGCGGCCGGCATCAGTAGATACAAATCGCAAAAAAAAGAAGCGCTCCGAAAACTGGAACGGACCGAACAGAACGTTTTACGCATACAGGATATAATCGCTGAACTGGAAAAACATTTGCGATCTATTAAATATCAGGCTGGCAAGGCACGGAGCTACCAGGCCTACAGTAAACGGCTAAAAGAATTGCGGCTCAATCAGTACTTAGCCGATCTGTATAAATTGCAAAATAATGGCCGGCAGTTGCACGAACAATTGACCGCTCGGCAGGATGAGTTGGTGACCCTCACTGCCAGGGCCGAGCAGACGCAGGCTCGTCTTAGTGTGTTGGACTATGAAATCGACAAGTGCCACAGCGAGTTAAGACAGATAGAAAATCATCTGCTTCAGTGTACCAGCCGAATCGGAAGCCAGGAAGATCGTATCGAAATGGGACATCGACGCTGCGAAGAGCTGCAGGGATTCCTCAATAAAAATCAACACCAGCTACGCTCCTTACAGGATCAGGCCGGACAACTAAAACGCCAGATTGCTGCCGATCAGCAGGAAGTTGCCCACGCCCAGACGCAGATAAATGACCAGCAGGAACAATTGAACCGGCTGCAGGATTTACGTCAGGAGCGAATCCTGCAGTTGAACGAATACCGCGCACGATTGGAAGACGAAAAAGGCGGCCTGATCGATATCGTACGACGGACCGCACAATTCCACAATGAAATCAAATCAATGGGTTTCAGACGCGACAGTCTTACAGGCCAAAAGTCGCGATTATGTGACCGTTCCGGCAAAATCAACGCCGAAATCGAAGAACTTCTTACCAGGCGAGCCTTGTCCGGCCGAAAATTACAGGAAATAGAAACGCTATTGGAAGACTCTCAGGATCAGCTTACCGCCAAGCGAGGACAATTGACACAGGTTAACGACGAAAAAATTGCTTGCAGTGAAAATCTCTCGGCTGCAAAAGAGTACCGTAGTGGACTTTTGTCGCGACAGCAATTGCTCAGCGACATGGAAGCCAACCTTGAAGGTGTCGATCAGGGAGTACGTCAAATTCTTCAGGCACGGCAAAAAAACCCGGAAAACTTCTACTATGTCAAAGGAATGGTAGCCGAGTTAATACAGGCTGAGGTCAAATACGCCGCTATCGTGGAAGCGGCGCTGACCGAGTGTTCTCAGCATTTGGTCGCGACCAGTTCCCAGGCGGTGCTTGAAGACAGTGAAAACCTGGAAGAACTTCGCGGTCGTGTGAAAATGATATGTCTCGACCGGTTGGGACCGTTCAAAAACGGTTTTGATTTCTCCCCGTATCCGCAAGTGCGGGCCAGGGTAATTGATTTGGTAACCTTTTCACCCGATTGTCAGCAGTTGGCATGGCATCTGTTGGGCAAAACAATTCTGGTCGATACCATCGATTCAGCCCTGAGATTGGCTCAGGTGGCGCCACCTGGGTATCGATGGGTCAGTCTTGAAGGCCAGGTGCTCGAAGCGAACGGAACTTTGCATCTGGGGCCACGCACCGGTCAGGTAGGGATCATCTCACGCAAAAGTGAACTGCGACAACTCACCGAAAGCATCGCTGAAGCCAACGAACGGGTCAAAGAACTGCAAAATCAGACTCAGCAGTACACCAACCAGGCTCAGCATTTGGAAAAAAACCTGCAGGAACTGCGCACTGCCATTTACGAAACCAACACCGAAAAAATTGGAACTCAGGGACTGCTCCAGCAGATAGACCAGAACGTTGACCGGCTCAAGCAGGAACAGCCGTTAATCACTTCCGAAGTCGAAACTATTGAAAACCAGATACAGGAAGCACTCGACCTCCAGAAAACCAGTCAGCAAAACCTTGCTGATCTGCAGTCCATTAACCAGCAGCGCCAGGAGCAGATCGACTTCCTGGAAAACAAAATCCAACAACTCGAACAGGAAGACCGCCACGTACAGGACCAGGTTACCGCCCTGAAGGTATCGCTGGGGCAGGCACAACAAAAACAGGAGGCACTCCATGAAAAGCTTAACAGCCTCCAGACGCAACTGGCGCACTGTCAACATAACGTTACCGCCTTGCGGACCGATCTGAACAACGCTCAGGAAAACTACAGTCTCGGCCAACGCGAGGTATTGGCCGCTGAATCCGCGATTAGCGAGCTTTTCATGACACGCCAGGAACATCAGGAATCCGCCGGCAGGATGCGCACCCGGCGTGATCAGATGCACAGCGAAAAAGACGAACTGGCTCAGTCGATTAGCCAACTGGAGCAGCAGCGACAGCAGTTACAGGAACAGTTGCACGAATTGGAAATGCAGTCAAGCGAAAACCATTTACGTTGCGAGAACCTTACCCAGCGAGCTTTCGAGGACCTCGATGTGGACCTCAACGAACAACTTCGCAGTTACGATCAGGCCGCCGATGTTGACTGGGAAACCGTGGCCGCGGAGATCGACGACTTACGCAACAAAATCCATCGGCTTGGTAACATCAACCTCGATGCGATCACCGAGCAGGAGGAGCACGAACAGCGACTGGAATATCTGACTGTGCAATCTCGCGACCTGACGGATGCCAGAAGTCAGCTTCAAAATCTCATCGACAAAATCAATCAGGAAAGTACCGAGCTGTTCTTGAAAAACTTCGAAGCGATTCACGTCAACTTTTCCGAACTGTTTCGCAAACTGTTTGGTGGCGGTCGGGCCGAGATTATCCTGGAAAATCCCGACGATGTGCTCGAATGTGGTATAGAGATCGTCGCACGCCCGCCCGGAAAACAATTGCAGAGCATATCACTGCTCAGCGGGGGAGAAAAAACCATGACGGCCGTGGCTCTGCTGTTGGCGATATTCAAAAGCAAGCCAAGTCCTTTCTGTCTGCTCGACGAGGTGGACGCCGCTCTCGACGAAGCGAACATCGAACGGTTCTGTCTGCTTGTGCAGGAATTCCTCAAAGATTCGCAGTTTATCATTATCACCCACTCTCGACGGACGATGAGTATTGCTGATGTGATTTACGGCATTACAATGCAGGAGCAGGGCGTCAGCAAAAAAGTCTCGGTCCGCTTTGACCGCGAAGAAGAACCCGAAAACGCCGGCACCGCCGTAGCATAATGGTTGATTTTAGAGAGGGTGTTTTAAAAATGAAACCGGATCGAAAATTACTGGATGAGCTCGTGCGGAAAATTGTGGTAGCGGTCCATCCTGATCGTATTATCCTTTTCGGTTCAGCCGCCCATGACCGGATGGGACCTGACAGTGATCTTGACGTGTTGGTAGTTATGCCGGATGGAGTTCATAGAAGGAGAACTGCACAGAAAATTTATCAACAATTATTTGGATTTGGTTTTGCCAAAGATATTATTGTTGCTACCCAAACCGACGTCAAAATTCACGCTGACAATCCCGCAATGGTTTATAGGCAGGCACTGACCCAGGGGAAAGAGATTTATTATGCCAAACAGTGATTTTGATTCTGCTACGCCGCGGATTATTGTTTGCCGCATCGATCACCCTACAACGGCACCGAATATCCGATTGCCGCATAACCTTGGAATACACGTATCGCCATAAGAATCAAAATGCCGAAATAAATTAGCCGAGGCAGCCAAAAGGCCAGTTGCTCGAATGTCCATTCAGCCTTTTCCGCGGTACTCTGAGCAAGGCGTTGCGCAACATCGTCGAGGTCGCCGGTTTCTTCACCGACCTGCCAGCTTTCCCGAAATTCCAACGGCAGCTTGTCAGAAAATCCCTCGGAAAACAGCCTGCCGGCTCGGACGCTTTCTATACTTCCCTTGAGCATATCAGCGATGCCGGCATTGCCGGTCATTTCGGTGGCTTTTTGAGCGCATTGCACCGCCGGCACCCCAGCCTTGATAAGCAGATAGAACGCCTGGCAATAACGGCTCAGCGAAAGATGCCGAACCGCCCGCCTCAAAACCGGAATTCTCAGTATCGCGTAATCGAGCCTTCGTCGCAGGAAGCCTGTATTGGGCGTAAAGTAAACTACCCCCAAAATAACCGCCCCCGGCACATACAGCCAGGCCAAAGTCCCTATTGCCTTCATCAAATACCCATGCAGACCGTCAGTACCCATGATCAGAAACGGCAAAGGACTCAGGAACGCCCCCAAATGCAGAATCATTACCGGAAGCATCAGCCCTGACACCATTATACGTTTCAAACGAGCGCTCAATTGATACCACTGGCTCAAATGATTTAACGAATCCGGCAGACCACCCGATTCTTCGCCCACTTCTACTACGGTTATATCTATCGGCCGAAACACTTTCGGATGCTTACCCATTGCTTCAGCCATACTCGCACCCCCGCTGACATCTTTGGTTACTGCCGAAAACGCCTTTTTCAATTTCCCCTGCGAGCCTGGCGTAACGGTCCGCAGCGATTTCACTATTGGCACACCCGCTTCGAGCATAAGCGCAAGATTATGATACACTATCGCGTACTCTTTTGCCTTTGCCATGCTGCGATCCTTACGCATTGAGCATCACATTTATGATATACGTTCAGCCGCGGAACTATGATACACAAGCTCTCGCCCGTTCGTCAACTGTCGTCTTTTCTTGTGGAAAAACCTTGTTCTTGAACGATAATGGTAAACAATGAATACCGAACAAAAACTTAACATCTTGGCCGATTCCAGCAAGTTCGACCTGGCCTGTGCCTGTAAGTACAGCTACGAACCGCCACGACTACGCGGTCCACAGGGGCGGTGGATCTACCCGGCTGTACTGCCGTCTGGCCGTAAAGTATTCCTGTTAAAGACGTTACAGAGTAATGCTTGTGTAAACGACTGTTCCTATTGCCCATTCAACAGCAACCGCAACCTGACTCGCTGTTCACTTGAGCCGGACCAGTTAGCCCGTACTTTTATGCAATTAGTCCAGGCCCGCCGGGTAAGCGGCCTGTTTCTCTCATCAGGGGTCAGTTCCAACCCCGACGCTACCATGGCTCAAATGATCGCTACGGTGGAAATCCTCCGTAAACGTTGCCGGTTCCGCGGTTACATTCATCTTAAGGTCATTCCAGGCGCCGCCCTGGCCGCTATCGAACAGGCCGTTCGATTGGCCACTCGTGTTTCCGTTAATATCGAAGCGCCTAACGAGCAGCGGCTTGGCAGATTATCAAAGCGTAAGCGATTCCATCAGGACATAATCGCTTCCATGGACCAGATCAGACGTTGCCGTGATGAAATTGCCCCTAAATGCTCCCAGACCACACAGTTTGTCGTCGGCGCGGCACAGGAATCCGATCGTGAAATCGTCTTAGCTACGGACCGCCTTTATAAGCGATTCGACATGGAACGCGTCTATTTTTCTGCCTACCAGGATATCGATGCACCGCCTGCCACGACGGATTCCGCAGACATGCTTTTCCCGGACTTGGCCGTTGACCCCGCTTCAACGCATTCCGAGAATTTTATTCGCGAACATCGCCTTTATCAGGTGGACTTCCTGTTGCGTAAATACAAGTTTTCGTTTGAAGAGATATGTTTTGACGCTGACAATAATTTATCTTTACAAAGCGACCCAAAGATGATTTGGGTTAAGCTTCATCCCGAATTCTTTCCAGTCGATCCCAATCGTGCCGACTACGAGCAACTGCTGCGGGTCCCAGGCATTGGACCTGTCGGCGCCAAGCGAATCATAAAAGCCCGAAGTCAACAGCGAATTCGCCGTCTCGATGACCTCAAAGCCTTAGCCATTCGTGCCAATATCGCAGCCAAATATCTCGCGCTGCCTGCTGACTAACTGCTTGCCTGGTAAGCAGTTCCGGTAGCCCAAACAAAAACCTGTCATTCCCGCGAAAGCGGGAATCTGCGATGATGGCTTGGCTCAGCCTGTTTTTTGTTGTTTTTTTTCACCACAAAGCCGTTTGGCCAAATCCGGCTGCGGCGCACAACATCTTGTCAACAAAAAGGTTATCTGCCATTGGACCGATAACCTAATAAACAATGTTTCACAGAATCAACAGTACCCGTTCGGTTAGAGGCACTACCGCGGCTGGGCAAACATAATTTTCACAACCATAACTTCAAATTATAACAATAGTTGCATCACATAATCTATATTCAACAGGGCCTGTCTCAGTTCGCTGGTACGTAGTTTGCCTGTATAAACCCAGTAGTTCATACAAGTTGGTTAAAAAACAAATTATTCGATCGATTACATACGATTAGGGCTGAACAATATTTAAAATATAAAAAAAATAAAATAAACAGCCCATTAAACGTATCTAATTTGAGGGACCGTCGGAGGGGCGCGGTCCCCTTTTTTTTACGCTATCAACGATCATCCATTCATCCTCTCAGCCACACCGGCACATTAACGTTAACCATAAACTCTTAACCTTCAGGCCTATCCTGAGAATCTTTTCCCTCTGATCTTCAATTTCTATCCCCCCCCCAAAAAAAAATTCTGTGTAGAAACCAAGCAACACCAATGAGTTATGTCATTTGCCGAATAATAATAAAAAATAATGCTTGCAAAAGAAATGTGATTTGCTAACATTATCATCGATTGGTTCTTTCTTGTATGCCTGTGGAGGCTTGTATGGTTCAGATCAAATCCGGCACAAGGTCTTTTCGAGCTTCCTGTCACCGCGGGATCAAAGAGGGCGTTGTTCAGCGCCGGCTTCTTCTATAACGAACAGTTGCGTTGCGCCAACATCGAATCGAATGCCGAGCAGGTTTGACGATATTAAAGTGTGTATATTGAAATCGCGTACGTCCTCAATATGTTTTGAGGATACAATAATATTTTTCTTACTGAAGGAGTGATGTGTTATGTGTAGAAAAAATGTTTTGACAATTGTGGCCTTAGCATTGCTTGGCGGTTTTTGGGCGATGCCGGCCGATGGCGGTCCGGTGCGGATATTTATTATGGCCGGCCAGTCCAACATGGAAGGACATGGCGAAATGAATCCGATCGGGACTCAGGG
>Ga0315276_10000709_pt1 | contig 28871 bp, 17 predicted proteins | sample YL17G05_0_MG_FD_204542 | JGI IMG/M metagenome (GOLD analysis project Ga0315276, IMG submission 204542) | Sediment microbial communities from Yellowstone Lake, YNP, Wyoming, USA - YL17G05_0 | ecosystem: Environmental > Aquatic > Freshwater > Lake > Sediment | place: USA: Wyoming | collected... | reverse complement strand
GAGGAAGGATTCTCCATTCTCAATTTTGTCGCAGGTTTGACTTCGCAGACGGGCAACTGGGACTTGGCGGTTGGGTTCGCGAAGGGTTCCTGGACCGACCTGAATGCGACCGGCAAGGACGAATCAGAGCCGGATGGCTATACCGATTTTAGCGTTAGGGCCCGGCTTTTCCATAAGCTGAATCAAACGATCACCTTAGTGCCCCACGCCGGACTGGCGTTCGGTACCCACGGCCAGAAGCAGTATTTTGGGATAGTTGGAGCTGGCGACCCGATCGTTTACAGCTTCGGTCAGGATACCACCATGCTTAAGAGCAAGCTGACCCTGCTGGATGCCGGCTGCGGTATGCACTATATGCCTGTCACCAACATATTGGCGGTACTTGATTTCGGCTTCCAGTACGGAAAAATCAAGGATGAGTATACTCTCGATGTTGATAGTGCGGCCAGAATTGTGAACAACACGACAACCATGCTTCCCTACTGGAAGATCGGTCTCGAGGGAGAGGTTTTCAATTGGCTGGACGTTCGTTTCGGCGCGGTCTCTGACTGGAAGAGCTCTAAGCTCGAAAGCGATTTCGTTACCGACGTCAAGCGCAACGAAGCTGCGAACAACACCTATCTCGGTTTCGGCTTCAACTGGAATCGCTTGCATGTGGATGCTTACACGAATCCCAACCTGTTCCTGCGCGGCTTCAATTTCATTTCCGGAAGCAATGAAGACATGAATTTCCGACTCTCGGCGCTATACGAGATGTTCTAAACCAGCGTACAAATACAGTCAAACAAGAGAGCCCGGCCTTGCGGTCGGGCTCTTTCTTTTCAACTCAGATCGACCACGAAACGACAGCACATCAGGTCAATGCATCAAGAAAGAAACAGGACAAGAGTACCATACTCCTGTCCTGTTGACAGAACTCCCCAGCGGCTTTCGAGCCGTCGATATCTGATACGCAGGGTCAAAGCCCCGATTCGATTGTCGTCGTCGCTTAGTAGCGCGGGCCGCGGCTACGACCCCCGCCGAACGGCGGGCGATCACCACCGGGGCGTTGTTCGCGCGGGCGTCCTTCGTTCACACGGAGATTGCGACCCTTAAACGGTTTGTCGTTAAGCTCGGCGATCGCCGCCTTTGCTTCGTCATCGGACGGCATTTCGACAAAACCAAAGCCGCGGGGCTGACCGGTATCGCGGTCCATGATGATTTTTGCCGACTTGACCTGGCCGAAGGCTTCGAATGCCTGCCGCAATTCTTCTTCGGTTGCATCGTGCGACAGGTTGCCTACGTAGATGTTCATGAAAAACCTCTGAGAAAAGATAGTGAATGTGACCTCAGTGCGACCCACCCAGGCGCGCCTGAGGCGTATGGTTAGTTGGTTGATATTCCTTCGCAAGCGAAAAGAAGCTGTCTAAGAAAGTGAAGTTCATTTGTTTCAGTTTATCGGCAACTGACCGGAAATCTATAAGCAGTTCAGCGACAGTTTTCTCCACTTCCGCCAGTTCCTGAGGGTATGCTTCGCACCAGGACGACAGAAGTAATTCAGTCGCCTCCAGATGGAACTGCAACGCCACCTGCCTTCCGTGTCTAAACGCCTGATTGACGCAGTCAGTTCCTTCGACCAGCCGCTCGCAACCGAACGGAAGACTGAATGTGTCGCCATGCCACTGCACCACTGGGAAAGAACTGCCCAGTCGGTTGAACATGGGGTCATTCTTCCCAGCTTCGGTCAGACACGCGGTATAGACGCCGATTTCTTTCACCCTGTTCCTCTCGACTTTAGCTCCGAGTATCTTTGCCAGAAGCTGTCCTCCGTAGCAAATTCCCAAGTAGGGTACATTATCACGAACGAGCCGGGCGACGAATGCGTATAGGTCACGGAGAAATGGATGCCGTTCGAAATCAGTCAGCGAAATAGGGCAACCCAGGCATATCACGGCTGAGAAGTCGTTTGCCTCAGGCATCGGATCACCGCGATAGGAATGGATTTCCTGAAAGGGAATCCGGCGGTCCGACAGGTAATCAAGGATGGTTCCAGCAGACTCTGCGGGGCAGTTCTGGACGACAAGTACCGGTTTCATTTGTGTGCCTGCGAGAATCAAACGAATGCCGAATGAGTTGTCAATCGGCATTCGTCAGGTCGCAATAAATACGGGATGCCTATTCGAACAAATTCTTAACAAACTGGGGGAGGGCGAAGGCAGCCGTATGAATCTCCGCATTGTAATAGCGGGTCTTCAGTTTCAGGCGATCCCAACGTGCCCGGTCAAAGTTCTTGATCGGGTCGTATTTCTTGCTGCAGAAAGCGAAAGACCAAAAGGCGGAAGGGTAGATCGGCATGAAGCAAGTGTACATCTGAACTGACGGAAAGACGGCCCGAAGATTAGCATAAATCCCTTGTACCGAACGCTGGTTGAAGAAAGGAGATTCAGACTGGGCTACGAGGATGCCATCATCATTCAACCGATTGTAGACGTTGCGGTAAAACGGTTCCTGAAACAGCTCTTCGGCCGGCCCGACCGGGTCCGACAGGTCGAGCATGATGACGTCGAACTTATCTCGGCCGTTGGCAATGAACTCCTTGCCGTCTTGAAATACGAGTCTGGCACGCGGGTCGTCGGCGCCGGTGGTCAGATACGGGAAGTACTTCTTGGATACTTCGACCACCATTTTGTCGATTTCGCACATGACGCACTCTTGTACTTCGGGGTGCTTGAGGATTTCAGTAAGAGCGCCGCAGTCGCCGCCGCCGATAATGAGCGCCCGTTTCGGATTCGGGTGCGTAAAGAGCGGCACGTGCGTTATCATTTCGTTGTAGGCGTTGTTGTCGCGGTCAGCGGCCATGAGCGAACCATACAGCACGAGCAAGCGGCCGAAGTCCTTGCTCTCGAGTATATCAATGCGCTGGAATTCGCTCTGGAGCGACGCTACAACCCGTTCAACCTTGACAGTCAGGCCGGATAGCCCTTCATGCAGTTCGGAATACCAGACATTCCATAGTTCGGTCATGCTCGGCTCAGACACGCGCTGGCCGAGATTCGAAGAAGCACTGCTCATACCGGCCTAATCAATCACCTTATATTGTGGACGATACAAAGAATTGAAGTCGGAACCGGAAACGGCGCAGTATGAGCCGGTCATCGGGAAAACGAACATCTCGCCGATCTCGTGTTCCGGAATCATCAGACCATCGTACATCACGTCGAACGAGTCACACGTCGGTCCGGCGAGCACCGACAACATCTCGTTGCCGTGCTTGTTGGTTACCACCGGATACTGGCAGTGGTCGTAGACGATTCCGGAGAAGGTCGAATACAGACCATCGTCCAAATAATACCACATTTTTCCGTCACGGAGCGACTTGCCGATCACCGAGCAAACCAGTGTCACCGGGCTGGCGGAAATGAACCGTCCCGGTTCGCAGACGACCCTTATCCCCGGACGAATCTTGCGCCGCAGGGCGCGGTCGATCGGGGCACAAAACTCCTCGATATTTGGAATCGGCTGGACATATTCCACCGGGAAGCCGCCGCCAATGTCGAGCAGGCGGGTGTCAAATCCGGCGGCATCGAGAGCGCTGATCAATTTCTGGGCGGCGGTAATCGCCTTGACATAGTTTTCCGAATAAATGCACTGTGAACCGATATGGAAGCACAGCCCGTAGAATTCGTGGCCGGCTTCCGTTATCTGACGAGCCAGAGGAAGCACTTCATCGACCGTGCACCCGTATTTGTACTGCAAATTGACAACTGCGGTCGTGTTGGTGCTAATCCGAAACCGAACAAGTATTTTGAGCTTCTTGTCAGAATAACGGGCCAGCTTTTGGATTTCATGCGGGTTATCGACGACGAACAATTCCACGCCCTTACCGACGGCATAGTCAAATTCGTAGACCGACTTGATCGGATGGGAATGAATGAGCGTCGACGGATCAACACCGGTCTTCGCAACCGTGTCGAACTCCCGCGCCGAGCAGATGTCGAAATTGCCGCCCCGAGCGTGTATTTCATCAATAATTATCTGTTCGTTGTTTGATTTGACGGCATAATGGATACCGACTCTTGGCAAGGCGGCCTTCAGAGCGTCGTAGTTGTGCTGGATTTCAGACCGGGACATCAACATCACCGGCGTCTCCAGACTCCGGGTGAGGAACATGTCCCGAATCATTTCGGTGTCGACACCTCTGAACAGGCTGGTGTTTTCCACAGCAGCAAAACTCATGGAGTGGGTCATATCACTCTCCTCTTAATTGGCCCCTGAGGCCAGCTTAAGGGTTTGCGGTACCGGCTTGTGGCTGATTACTTCGTCCCGATCAGACGGAATGCCGCGTTTGAGTTCCTGGATGAAGGCGCGCCCGCTGTTCAGGGCGCCCTCCAAATACTGATGAGCCTTGTACGGGTCCACTGTTTGGCCGCAGGTAAAGAAATCGACTGCGGCATATCCGTATTCCGGCCAAGTATGGATCGAAATATGGGACTCGGCGATAACGACTACGCCGGAGACTCCCTGGGGGTTATACTGATGAAACACCGAACGCACTATTGTCGCGCCGGAGCGGCGAACCGCCTCGGTCATGGCTTCCTCCAGATAGCGGAGATCGTTCAGCTTGCGGTTATCGCACTCCGAATACTCCACTACCAAGTGGCGTCCCAGCATCTTCATTGTCTTGTCCCTCCTTCAGGGTACAAAGGTTGTCGTTACATCTGCGGCGGTGTAATTACCCAAAGTAACTTGACCGCCGTCGTGCCGTTATTCATGATCTGGTGTGTCCGGTCGGACTCGAAATAGAAACAATGCCGACTGGGCACCTTGTACGTTTTCCGCTCGATTTTCAGCGTTACCGTGCCGCTCAGTACGTAGCCAAACTGCTCGCCGGGATGCGGCCCGCGAGGTTCCATCTTCTCGCCGGGCTTCAACTCCAACAGAATGGGATCCATCAGGTTATTGGTGGAGCCGGGGACCAGAATCTCGAACTTGCTCACCCCCCACCCTTCGACGGCCACTCGCTCGGACGGTGAATAGACGACCTTGGTGTCACGGCTGTCGGAGAAGAACTCGGACAGGGTGACGCCAAGCGCTTCCAGGATATCGGACAGCGAGTCGACCGAGATGGAAGTCTGGTCATTCTCCAACTGAGAGATGAACCCCTTGGTGAGTCGGGCGCGGTCAGCCAGCTCTTCCTGCGTCAAGTCCGACGCCAGTCGCAGCGCCTTGACCTTCTTCCCGATCCTGTATTCCAACTCTGCCGTTCACCTGCTCGCTGTGCCGGTTTAATAAACTAAACTTCCTGTCAGTTTAATAAACTAAACCGAACTGTTTAATAAACGGTGCCAGTATATAGGATGTTGCAAACATGTCAAGACTTTTTTGACCCGGCGGCGATTTTTCTCGGATCGGCGGCCGGCCCCCCGTTGCCATCGACCCTGAGAATCTCGTCGAACCGGCTGTTTTTGAGTTGCAACATATACCGGGTTAGGCTACATTGACCTGCATCTGGAAGTATTGCAGAAGAATCAATAACCATGGATAAAGGACAACTTCAGGAGGATGTATGAGAGTAACAGTCGTGCTGCTGACGTTGCTGCTGATTGGCGCGGCGCTGTCGGCGCAAACCCCTAAGATCGGCATCGGCGGTTTTGCCGGCTTGAGCATACCGCTGGCGCAGGATGATCAGGCGTCCGGCAAGGAGTTTGGTTTTCGGGCCAGGGTTAAGCTGAGCTTTCTGACTGTCGAACCGAACTTCACCATTGCCAAGTGGGGGCAGGCAGATCCGCCGAGCGGTAGTGGCATCTCCGAGATGCCCGACGGCTCGAAAGTGACGTCGTTTGGCGTCGACGCCCTTCTAGGTGGAGCGCCAGGCGTGCCGGGATTCAAGCCGTTCTTTGTCATCGGGGGAGCATCGTATAAGATCAAGAACGACGAAAATCCCCAGATCGATGAGAGTGCTCTCGGGTTCTCGGCCGGTCTGGGATTCCTATTCGGCCTCTCGCCGAAATTCGATCTTGATGTCCGGGGGAAGGGCGTAGTCATTCCGACGGATGGCGGTGGCTCCAAGAAAGCGGTCTCGGTTACAGCCGGTGTCGCGGTGAACTTATAAGGAGGAATGAAATATGCGTGCTTTGAAAACAAGATTCGCTCTTATTGGCCTCGCGGCTCTCGGCCTCCTGATTGCCGGGTGCTTGGTATCGGGGACGTTTATTATTGTCGACGATTTTCAGTTTACCGCTCAGTCCGGCTTCTACTATTACCGGGTAGATATCACGGACAACAAGGACTGGCAGGAACATAAGGACGAGATTGACGACGTCGACGCGGTTGGAGCCGAGTTCTTTATCACCAGCGAGGAGGAAGGGCCGGTCACGTTCAGTGTGTATATTGACGATTACACACCCGACGGCGAGCCAACACCCAACGTCGTGCCTGCCACGGCCACGGTCATTATCGATAGCCTGGTAGTGAATCCGGGCAAGCATCACATGACTTATGCCCAGTCACTCAAAATAATCGTGGGCACCGCCCGTCTCAAGGCGCTCGCCAAGACGGGTCGTTTTGACTACTTCGGCATCAGTTCCGGCAATCTTGGTGAGACGTTCAGAGTGGACTCAGCAAAGGTCATCTGCACGGTAACAGCCGGCTGACCATTGACAGAGGACAACATCAAACCGGACCGCATCTGCGGACCGGTTTTCTTTTGACTGATGCGGTACTTGCGCCGGAACCGATTTGCGCTAAATTGGTTGCTCCATTTGAAGTGGATTAGCAAGGAGAGTCGGCTATAGAAAACTACAATATAGTGATAATCGGGGGCGGCCCCGGTGGCTATACCGCCGGAATAAAGGCTGCAATGAAGGGGGCCAAAGTCGCGGTCGTCGAGTATCGGGAGCTTGGCGGCGTCTGCCTTAACCGGGGGTGCATTCCTTCCAAGGCGCTGATAGCTTCAGCGGCTCAGTATAAGAACATGAAGGAAGCCGAGGCATTCGGCATTCATCTTGTTGCCCCACCGGTGTATGACTGGCTGGCGATGCGTGCCCGCAAAGATAAGATCGTTTCTACATTAGTGGGCGGAATTGGCCAGTTGTTCAAATCCCACGGTGTAACACACTATCAGGGATTCGGCAAGCTGACCAGCCCGAATCATGTAACGGTGACTGATGACCATGGCGGGGAGATCAAGCTCAAAGCGGACAACATCATTGTTGCGACCGGTTCACGCCCAATCAGTATCCCCGCGTTTCCCGTCGACGGCATCAGAGTATTGACATCGGATCATCTGCTTGAACTTGAGAGCTTGCCGAAATCCATTCTAATCATCGGGGCGGGAGTAATCGGTTGCGAGTGGGCGTTCATGCTGGCCATGCTCGATGTCGAAGTGCACATGGTTGAAATGCTGGATCACGCGCTTCCGATGGAGGATATCAACACCTCGACTCTTATTGAACGGGAATTGAAAAAGCTGAAAGTAGCGCTGCACACCAAGACCAAAGTTGAAGCAATTGTCGGCGGTCCTGAAGGGGTGCAGGCCCGGCTCGCCAATGGTAAGACAATCGATGCTAATCTCGCGCTGGTGTCGGTGGGACGAGCATTCAACACCGAAGAGATCGGTCTGGACGAGATTGGCGTGGAACTGAACAAGAACCGGTCGGTGAAGACTGGTCCTGATATGCGGACGAACATCCCGAGCGTCTATGCTATCGGCGATGTGCGCGGGGAGATCCTGCTGGCCTATACCGCCGTCCATGACGGTGCGGTGGCCGTTGCCAATTGCCTGGGGGAGAAGACAAGCAAGAACTATCTCGGCGTACCTTCGGTGATCTTCACGCATCCCGAAGTGGGCTCGGTCGGAATGACCGAAGCCGAAGCGGTCAAAGAGCATGAAATCGCGATTGGCAAGTTTCCTCTCCGGGCACTCGGGAAGGCTCAGGCCGAAAATGAAATCGCCGGTGAAGTGAAGGTGATCGGGGATAAGAAAACTGATCGGTTGCTGGGCGTCCATGCGGTCGGGATTCACGCCACAGAGATTATCCATGTTGCGGCGCTGGCGATCCATCAGGAGTTGACCGTACGGCAGCTCGGCAGCCTGATTTTTGGCCACCCGGTGATTTCCGAATCGATCATGGAAGCGGCGCACGACCTGCACGGCCAGGCGGTTCATTTGGCGAAGAAGCGGATTTAGTACGCAGGAACTGCTCTTCAGTCCAAGAAAACTCGGCAGGGAGCCAGAGTGAGGCCAAATATGCGCTTCACTAATTCATTCTGGGACAATAACATGGTGATATTGCCCTATTGATGCTCTGTTCGTACTGACGCAGGAAATGCGCTCATGAATGCTGGCGTCGCCATAGGGGGACGGCCGCATTGTCAGTATCGATTGTCTCACAACAGCATAGCAGAATGTGCGTTCAACACTGTGATCTTGGCACAGGCGTTGATTAACATTGTTCCGAAGTAAGTTACTCTTAAATATACGCAGTATGGCGGTGAAGGGTGTTTAAGAGGTGGGGTTGAAGGAGCTTCTTGTGAGGAGGAGCTCCTTCGTATTGATGTGAAGAGCAGAAAGCCGTCGAGCAGGGATCGCTCGGCGGCTTGTTTGTTGTTCGGGTGAGTGCAACGTGTGGTGGTCGGAATGACGGGTCCGCTTCGCTCCATCTCGTCATACTCCAGAATTAGCCGCGTGATATGCAGCGAGACCGCTGTGAATCCTTGTCAGCGTACAAATGCTAAGCCTGTAGTCGATCAAGACGAATTGAGCGTTGGCGTGATCGATACTTGACGAATCAATAGAATTGCGTACATTGGCCTGCCCGTTTCTGGAAATGGCGGCGTAGCTCAGCTGGTTAGAGCAGCGGAATCATAATCCGCGTGTCCGGGGTTCGAGTCCCTGCGCCGCTATTGACTCTAATCCGATGAATGTCAATAGCTTATCGACGCCAACGGCCAAGGGATTGAGTGATGTGACGGAAATGTGTCAATCTGATATTGCAGCGAAATCAGGACTTTTCGCCGCAACCGACCTGAGAGCAGACGCTGACTTACGGAGGGTCGTTGGTCACATCAAATAATATGGCGAGATAATTGGGGGGAATCTATCGGGACCTAGTGTGAGTCGCTGTTCAGGACAACCCCACTTATCATAACAAACTAGTGAAATTAACTACTCAGAACCCCGCAAGTGCTCCGCTCAGCTGCTGACCTTGAGACGTGCAAGGCGGTTTCTTGCATCAATCACTTCAGCAATCCCCGGATCAGCGTTCTTCCAGATATCGAGGAACTCTTCGTATTGCTTGATGGCATCCTCATTCCGACCTGTCTTCTCATAGGCGATGCCAAGATAGTAGTACGCTTTCACGGCCTGGACAGGGAAAATGATCCGCTGGTACATGTAATTCGAAAGTGCCTTTTCAAGCACAGGTATAGCCTCATTCGTCCGACCTGCCTGCAGGTAGGCAGTGCCGAGAGATGCTCGACAAATAAACTCCGAGTCCGAATGTCGGATCGCATTCTCAAGATCGACGACGGCAGATTCCCAATTCCCCTTGGCTAGCTCGATATTACCCACAGTCCACCAGTAATCGGTTATGACCGTCTCGTTTCCTCCCATCTGCTTTCTGAGATCTTCTGCCACTTTTTCAGCGTCGTCAAATCTCTTATTCAAAGCAAGGAGCCGGGCATAATTGACAGCGCTGTATATCTTACTGAACGGATCAAAGAACTTGGGGTAATCAAACTTCACATGTTCGACCTCACGCAACGCCGAATCAAGATGCCCCCTTTGCTCATAGATCATCCCCTTCCAAACATGCTTAGCCGCGTTTGATCTTCCCCAGAACTGCTCCATTTTGTCTGCGGCGAGCCCATGGTCGAGGATTTCAATTGCCTCGCTAAACTTGCCCTGATAGAGTGGAACCAGAGCCAGAAGAACCCTTCCGCCCGATCTCATAGATTTGCTGTCGTTACTCGCGGCCATTATCTGAAAGCAACTGTCGGCGCGGGAATACTGCTTTTTCAAGAGATATGCGTACGCCAAACCTTCCAGATAAGTGGCCGAATCCAGTTCTGCGGCCTTGCTGTACCACTCGATGGCTTGATCTATCTGGCCATGAAGAGCACATAGATCGCCTCGTGCGCTGTAAGGCGCAGGTTCGTTCGGCTCAAGTGAAATGAACTTATCAGATGCCCACCTGGCTCTCGCAGTGTCACCGAGAGAGTTGAATTCAAATGTAACCCATACGTAGGCATCCCCGAAAAGAGAGTCCAACTCGATGGCTTTGAGGAAGCACTGTACGGCCTCTGACGATTGCACCAGTCGTGCGTGGCAGATCCCCAACAGCCGGTACGCCTCTTTTTCGTCAGGGTATCGCGCAGTGAGGTCCTGCAACAAGGACATGCCTCGTGGATAATCCGCTAAGACTAGCGCCTGCATGCTGTTGATATAGAGTTGTTCTCTCTGAGTTAACTTGTCCGCATACTTCACGGCCTTTGCAATGGAAGCAGTGTCTGATGTTTGAAAATTCACCCATTTGTGATAGGCAATCCAGTAGTAGGCCATGGCAAAAGTAGAATCGAGCTCAATTGTCTTCCTGAAGCACTTGGAAGCCGCCGGGAAATTGTACTTGTGAGTAAGTTCAACCCCTTCGACATAATATCGATACGCCTCGAGAGAGTTGGTCCTACTGCACATTTGCGGCCGCGACGCCCCAGACCATGCACTGGTCGTCCAGGAAAGGTCATTTCCGATTTTGGAGATCAGAGAATCAGCTAGCGCACAAATATCTTCACCATCTCTTCCCTGTATCCGCGCGGCAGACGCCACCTGGCCGGTGGCCACTTCGATAAGTTGTGTCGTCATGATCAGGTGTGGCGTGGATTCGAGAATACTCCCTAGCAACATCCATTTCGCGTTGCTCTTCTGGGCAACTTCAGTCGCGATTGTCCGGTCAATCCTCTTCTGACCTTCCCGTCCAATCAACTTCAGAATGTCGTACAGACGCTGACTCGAAACTACCTGAACGTTTCGTGATTGCGACAACCCGGTGATGAACAGGTCGGTGGCAATGTCCCCCAGTCGCAGACTGTCAGACGGGTCGGCGAGATTGTCAACATACATGACCGCGATGCGGGGTTCACTGGCAACCACTTCTTCGGTCGGGTGAAAATGAAGTTCCCACGGTCGAAGCAGAAGAACAACAACTGCTGCCGCAACCAGCACTGCCGCTCGCGACATGGAAAACCAGCTGCGCTTCTCAGGAACAACGGCAGAAGCGGCCTCCTCGTCCGCTTCGACCCTTTTCATCAATTTCCGTGCCTCTGGGTGCTCTCGAATTCTCTCCGCAGCCGCCGCAAATCTCTTTGCCTGAGCCAAACAGTACTCACACTGAAGCAGGTGCAGCTCGACCAGAGCTTCATCGTCAGGACTCAGTAGATTGAGTTCGTATGCGAACAGCTTATCGCCGATATGCTTGTCAATACACTGTGACATTCAATCTAATCCTCTGTCAAACCAAGACATGCCTCGAGCATCGATCGTGCTCGCGCCAACACGACATACAAGTACTCGATCTTCATCTCCAACTTGGCGGAGATCTCGGAGGCGGTGAACCCCTGGTACTGAAGGTTCAGGGCGCGCGCAAACTTTCGATTTGACCGCCCAACTTGCTCCAGACAGTGCAAAACGCTCCGAAGGAGCTCGTCATCGGGATCGTAACTCTCGCTGGGAGCCATCGAAGCCATTACCTGCGGCTGCAAGCGCGCCCGCGTCCCCGCAGTCTGAACATGGCTCAACAGCGTATTCCGCAACACGTTATGAGCCCAACCGGCAAAACTGGAGACGAACGCCGTCCCCTTATACTTCTGTATCACTACCGTTAGGGCGTCCTGCACGATGTCTTCAGCTTCGGCATGATCCCTAATCTTATGTTTGGCAAGGAAGCTGAAACTATCAGTCAGTACCGAAAATAACTCCCGCTCGGCAGATTCATCCCCGGACTGGGCCAGAACACACAGCCGCTCAATTCGGATGCTTTCTGGTGGGGATTGCATACTTGATTGTCGCATTTCGAGAGGCTGTTGTCAAGAAATTGTTGGGCGGAGGGTGTTAGAATAGAACGGGATACCAAACATATTATTAGAATCGAACACGTTCAAACAGACAGGACCTATCGACTGTGCGACACAGGCGTTCGTCTGTGCGACTCACAAAAGTGACAAATCGAATCTGATAAGCAATTGGAATTGCATTGAGGAGAACCCCATGTCAAGACTGATCACTATCTGTTGTGTGGCCATCTGGGCGCTTCTGAGCGGAAGCGTTCTGGCGGCTGATAACAATGGTTTGACCCCAAACGACACTGCGCAAACGAGAGCGGCCCTTGCTCGAAGCCAGCCCAATAACCCCGTGCTTCCGGGAGTTGCCGAGATATCGTTGCCCAGGATGGCGCCGTTAAATTACGTCCCAAAGAGACCTGGGCATTATACGGCAGAGGACTGGCGAGCGGCAATCGACGCCACCTGGGGACCGGGTTTGTCTGCCATCGCCTCACGGACAATCTGGCAGGATTGGTGGAACCTGATCGATCAGCGGTACTCAGCTTTTCAAGGATTGAGTCCTAACGTGTGGGACTCTATTTACGCAAAGTATAACCCAGAGATCTTGAACTTTAGCCATCCAGTGAGCAAGGGGCGCCTCGCTGCTATTCTTGACCACTCCGCAATAGCCCTTCGGGACATCCACTCGCGTGCGAGAGATTCAATTGTCGAAGGCACGATGCCGGCACCGGGGGTACCTATCTTCAACATGCTGTGGCAGGGGGAGCAGAGTTTCTTCGGCGCAGGTCTTACCGTGCTGCCAGATAGTTCCGCGCTGGTATATCAGGCAGTCCCCGATCATCCTCTCGGACTGGTGCCGGGCGATGTTGTGCTGGGGTATGACCGGATTCCCTGGAAGCAACTCTATCCTGAACTTCTGCAGGCGGAGCTACCCATGAGGGGTATTTGGGGCACCTCCGATGCCTCTTTCGCACACCTCGCGCTCATGTCATCGGGAATGAACTGGCATCTGTTCGACACCATCGATGTTGTGAAATACGCTACTGGAGACACGGTTCATTTGCCGACGAGTCTCATGGTTGGCAAATCAATGACGATTTGGGCGACGGAGCAGCTTGATATTCCTGGGGTCGCAAGACCTGATTTCTACGACAGCCAATTTGTTAGCTGGGGAATTATTGAAGGGACCACTATCGGTTACATTTATGTGATCGGATGGGATTCTCCCGAGAATGCGGGCGCACAGTGGTACAACGCCATTGATTCCCTCGTAAATCACTCGCAGACTACCGGGATCATTATTGATTCCCGGATGAACATGGGAGCCAATTTTAAGGTCGCAGACGCTGGCACCAATCTCCTATTTGATTCATTTGTCGAGACCTTTCGTTTGCGCAGTCGTTGCTTAGGCTATGGGGATCATTTCACCATGTGCCGACCGACGCTTTCCGTGGGATATGATGACAGCATCTTTGCTGTTCGGGGAAACGGTGGTTACCACAAACCGATCGCGGTCTTACTTGGCCCGGCATCCCTGAGTGGCGGGGATTTCCATCCCGCTCAAGTGGCACACCATCCCATGGCGAAAGTATTCGGAAAGCCGAGCGGCGGCGCATTCGGTTATATGGTAAGGTATGCGCTATATCCTGGATTCTATGCGTGGTGCACTCGTGGCAACGCCTATGTCTACAACGATCCATCTGTCTACATAACCAGAATGGGATTCCCTGACCCGCAGTACTTCCCCACGTTTCCTTATCAGGAAGTGTGGCTGACGCGGGACGGTGTCGCACAGGGGCGTGACGACGTAGTAGAAGCCGCCAAGGCGTGGATACTGAGCCGTGATCTCGATCAGGACGGTGTCGTCAACGAGAACGATAACTGCCCGGAAGTGGCAAATGCCGATCAAGCGGATGTAGATCATGACGGAATCGGAAACGTGTGTGATACGGACGATGATGGTGACGGCATCGATGATGTCTCCGACAACTGCCCGACTGTCAGCAACCCAACGCAGGCGGACGCCAACCATGACGGCATCGGCGATGCGTGCTGCTGTGTTGGGGTACGGGGGAATGTGAACTACACGGGGATAGTTGATTTGTCCGACCTGAGCGCGCTGGTGAGTTATCTCACCGGTGGCGGATATGTTCTCCCCTGCCCAAACGAATCGAACGTGAACGGGACTGGGATAGTTGACTTGAGTGATCTGAGCGCCCTCGTCAGCTACCTGACCGGTGGCGGGTATGTACTACCGAATTGTATGTGAGGATGATATGAAGAGACTGATCACTATCCATTGTGCTACCATCTGGGTGCTTCTGATCGCAAGCGTACTGGCGGCTGATGGCGGCAAGCCTAATTCGAGCGCAAGCGCTCGCACCGGCCGGAGCGCATCTGATTTCCTGACGCCTGACGGGCGTTTCGATCTGAATGCTGTTCGCACAAGCGGGTATCAGGGGCCGCTGGATTTGAAAGGGGTTAAAGGGGTTGATGTCACGGCTGACGCGGTAACTAGTTTGCCGGCGACAGGACTTTCTAATGCAGTCGACGATTTGCAGAACGTCGCAATGCCGAGCTTCACACTTGTTTTGTCGGGGGATCTTACAAGTGATCGGGGTGATGGCGGGGCGTGGGGTGATTACAATAATGACGGTCAATTGGAGGTTCTCGTACGTGGAGGAGCCGATTCTCATGGGGTACCGAGGCAGTTCATATACCAACACATGGGTGACGGTCGGTTTATCCGAGTAGATTCTCTGTATGGTGTTAATGGGCAGAAATCTCTCTGGCTCGACTTTGATAATGATGGTCTTCTGGACGTTTTCACATTGTCGTTTGAATATCCATGCAGGCTTCACAGGAACAACGGCAATGGGACATTTTCAGATGTCACGACGTATGCCGGCTTGGACACAGTTGGCAAACAGAGTTGGGGGGCAGCCTTTGCTGACTACGATGTCGATGGTGATGTTGACATATTTGTCGCCAACCACGCCCGTGACGCCGGGAATCGCAACGCTCTCTATTCCAACAACGGGGACGGCACCTTCACGAAGGTCGTTGGAAACGCCACGGAATCGGACATTGACAATTCAGAAGGGAGCTCGTTTGCAGATTATGACAATGATGGCTGGCCGGATCTGTTTGTAGCAAACTATGGTACTGAAAACGGCCTATTCCACAATAATGGTAATGGTACGTTCACTAGAATCCATGGAGTATCGGTGGTCGGAGCGCCATGGGCTACCGGCTGTGCCTGGGGCGACTACAACAACGATGGATACCTTGACTTGGCCGTAATCACTTTGACAGAAGATGCACTGTACAGGAATAACGGTGATGGGACCTTTGATCAGGTTGTTGCGAGCCCAGTTGTATCCGAATACAGCAGTTCGCGGGGGTGCTCTTGGGGCGACCTGGATAATGATGGGGATCTAGATCTCATCATTAGTAACGGATATCCGTTATTGGGCCCAAATATGCTCTTCGCAAACGATGGCCACGGTATGTTCACAAAGATTACTACTGGTGTTTTGGCAAGCGCAGGTGGCGTTTCGGGAGGAACGACGATGGCAGACTATGACAGAGATGGCGATCTCGATCTCCTTAGTTCCTCAGGTTTCGGTCTTCTTTGTTGTGACACCTCTCTTGCAGCATACCCGACTAACCGCCTATTTCAGAATGATGGAAACGGCAACGCCTGGATCGTTATTCGTTGCATAGGGAAACAAGCGAATCGGCAGGCGATAGGGGCGAGAATACGTGTACATGCGCGCATCAACGATTCAACCAGATGGCAGACCAGAGAAATATGCAGTACAACCGGGAGTAGCGCTCAGAACAGTTCTTATGCTCATTTTGGTCTTGGTGATGCATCAATTATTGATACAGCTATAGTGATATGGCCTAGTCTTGACAGGACCAGTGACACCTTGCTTGGCGTCGCCGTAAACCAGTTGCTGGTGGTAGAGGAAGGCATTCCAACAGATATCAGTGAGCATGAATATGCGACTCTTCCAGCCACAATTGTACTTGAGCAGAACTACCCGAACCCGTTCAACCCGACCACGACAATCGCGTACAGCATACCGACTCGCGCTCATGTGACGATTGGAATATTCAATCTTCTCGGCCACCAGGTCAGAACACTGATCGACGAAATGAAGAGCGCGGGGAAGTACAAGATTGAGTGGGAAGGAACAGATGCTAATGGGCACTCGGTATCGACCGGGGTCTACTTGTATCGCCTGACCGCAGGGGATTATGTCGAGACGAGGAAGATGGTGTTGCTGAAGTAATGATGACAATCATAATGATTGGAGGAGAAATTATGAAACGATGTATCGCATCCAGAGAAGGTGTAACCATTTGCCGAACGCATGCAATGATCATTGCATCAAAACCAGGAGGAGTTGTATGAAAGCACAGAGGGTTATTATCCAAAGCTCAATCTTCTGCCTGCTGGCGTTGTGCCTGCTTGCATCGCAGGTCTTCGCTGCAGATCAGGGCCGGTTGGCCCAGGTCGACTCAAAGACGGCCACACTCGAAAGTCTGCATTCAATGTCGCTCGCCTTTACACAGAATGCCGGCCAATGGCCGGACAGCGTTCTGTACCGGGCCAACGCCGGTGGGGCGACCATGTGGTTCACCCCGAACGGCGCATACTACCAATTTACTCGGCGAGTCCCGGGCGCGAACAGCCCAACCACGACATCAGCCGTGGTGGATAACCAGATGCCACTTCCCGGTCGTGGGGATGAACAGAAGAGCCTCGAGACAATGATGATCAAGGCCAGTTTTGTCGGGTGTAATCCTAATCCCAGACTTGAAGGAACCGACAGGCTTGAGTACAATACCAATTACTTCCTGGGCACCGACCGATCCAGATGGCAGGCCAATGTTCCCAATTTCGAAGCGGTTGTCTACCGGGATCTCTATCCCGGAATTGACCTCAAATACTATGGCAATGGCCACCGGATGGAGTATGACTTTCAGGTTTCCCCTGGGGCTGACTATTCGCTGATTCAAGTACGATACAACGGCGCCAAGGCAATGTCGGTGAATGGCGCTGGAGAATTGGTTATTGAGACTGACTTTGGTTTGGTCACGGAGCGTCGACCAGTCGTGTTCCAAACGAACGGTGGAGCCAGAAGGGAGCTGACTGGCCAGTATGTTGTGCTTGAGGGGAATCGCTTTTCATTCAAGCTTGACGATACCTACAATCCGGACCTCCCGCTGGTCATAGACCCGGTACTCGTATACAGCACGTATCTCGGTGGAAGTTCCGGAGGCGCCGGGGGTCCTGGGGGATATGAGGATGAACGTGCCTTCGACATCGCAGTCGATGCGGCTGGCAACGCATATATAATAGGTCTGACTGTTTCCGCCGATTTTCCGACCCTGAATGCGTATGACAATACTCTAAATGCTCTTGAAGACGCGTTCGTCACCAAGCTTGTACCCGGCGGGAACGCCCTTGTCTACAGCACGTTCCTAGGGGGAGATGGTCCTGATTTTGGCCGCGGGATCGCAATAGATGCGGCCGGGAACGCCTACTTACTGGGCGTTACGGGCTCCACTGATTTCCCCACTCTGAATGCGTTTGACAATACTTTTAATGGCAATCTGGATGCTTTTGTCACCAAGCTCTCACCGGGAGGGGACGCCCTCGTCTACAGTACCTATTTGGGGGGAAGTGGTGCTGAATATGAATATCTGGACGGTATACAGGAAATTGGGGATATCGCGGTGGATTCAGCCGGAAACGCCTATGTTACCGGTGTAACAGGCTCCCGTGATTTCCCCAGGCTGAATGCGTACCAGAATACGTATGGCGGCGGCAATTATGACGCTTTCGTGACCAAGTTGGCGCCCGGCGGGAATACCCTCGTCTACAGCACGTATTTAGGGGGCACCTTCCAAGATCATGCGGATGGAATCGCGGTTGATGCGGCCGGAAGTGCCTACGTTTCAGGTACTACCCAGTCCTACGATTTTCCCATGGCGAATGCGTTTGACAACACATTGAACGGGGCAAGAGATGCTTTCGTAACTAAGATGGCGCCGGGTGGGAACGCGCTTGTCTATAGCACGTATCTTGGAGGAGCGTCCAATGACTTTGGAATTGGAATCGCGGTCGACGCGGCCGGTAGCGCCTATGTAACAGGAACAACCTACTCCGCCGATTTTCCGACCCTGAATGCGTATGACAATACTTTGTATCCTTTGCAAGACGCTTACGTAACCAAGTTGGCGCCAAGTGGCAACGCTCTTGTGTACAGCACTTTCCTCGGTGGAACTGGCCGTGAGGCAACCTATGGTATTCAGGTTAACGCGGCCGGGAATGCCTATGTTTCAGGAGGGACGAACTCCACTGATTACCCCACTCTGAACGCGTATGACAATACGTATAATGGCGGCTCCTTTGACGCGGTCGTCACCGAATTGTCTCCCGCGGGGAACGCACTCGTGTACAGCACCTATCTGGGGGGAAGTAGTTTGGATTTTAACCCGCACATAGCCATTGATACGGCTGGGAACGCCTACATAGCAGGATTAACCTTCTCTGCTGATTTTCCCACCCTCAATGCGTACGACAATACTCTAAGCGGTGGGTGTGACGCCTTTGTGACCAAGCTGTCAGCCTTTAGCGACACTGACGGTGACGGCATTGAGAACCACGTCGACAACTGCCTTGACATCGCAAATGCCAACCAAGCGGATGCCGATGCTGACGGCATTGGCGACGTCTGTGACAACTGCACGGATGTTGATAACGATGGTTTCGGCAATCCTGGATACGCGGCCAATACCTGCACCGTGGACAACTGTCCCGGCGTAGCCAATCCTACTCAGGCCGATGCAGACCATGACGGGATTGGCGATGCGTGCTGCTGCGTAATTGTGCGGGGAAACGTGAATTACACGGGCATAGTTGACTTGGGTGATCTGAGTGCGCTGGTAAGCTACTTGACGGGTGGCGGCTACGCATTGCCGTGTCCTGACGAAGCAAACGTAAACGGAACCGGCATTGTCGATCTTGGCGACTTGAGCGCCCTTGTCAGCTACCTGACCGGGGGCGGCTATGTTCTACCATCTTGTGGTGCTGCTGCCACACCTGCCGCCAAGCCTGTCGACGGAGCCTCGGCAGAAATCTCCGCTCAATTCGACGGCAAGACTACGACAGTCTACTTCGATGCTCCATTTTCGATCCGGGCCGCGCAGGTCGATTTGACCGGTGAAACAGCCGTGACCCCAACCAACCTGCTTGCCGGCTCGATGGATGAATTCCATGGCCGTCGCGAGAATCGCACCACGATAGTTTTGATCGACACTAAGGGCAAGGCGGTGATCGAAGGAAAGAGGATGGCTTTGCTCACGGTGCCGGGCAAAGCGGTGATTGTCGACGCACAATTGGCTGATCTCAATCATAATACGGTCGTTCCGCGATTCAGCAATGCGTCGAAGTCGGGAACATTGCCGACGGGGTTCAGCCTCGACCAGAACTATCCGAACCCATTTAACCCAACGACCGAGATTAGGTTCAGTCTTCCGACCGCCTCAGCATACATTCTGACCATATACAATGTGAACGGTCAGAAAATCGCTGAGTACAGCGGTATGAAGGAGGCCGGATGGCACTCCGTTACGTTCGACGGCAAGAATATTGCGTCGGGCGTCTATTTGTATCGGCTCCACTCGGGGGATTGTGTAGAGACGAGGAAGATGCTGTTACTGAAGTAGTGATGATCAAGTCAATAGGTTCGGAGGAGATATGAGACGACTGGTAATTCTAGGCGTGGGGCCTGATCGACAATTGGAGTGCATACCTATGATTAAGCGAACCTTTCTTGTTCTCATTGCCTTGGGGATGGCAGTATCCACCGGATGGGCAGGCGATTTGTACCGTGTCCGAGTTACCGCCAAAGTCGAGGCCGAACGCCTGAAAACACTGGGAGTTGAACCACTGGTTCAACTCCCAGATGGCTACGTGGTATATGTAGAGAGCCCGAAGGTTGCTGCCTTGACATCTTCCGGCCTTGATGCGACCCTGATTGCGGCGAATGTCTCCAGGCGCGAGCTGGCCCTGGACAACCGTCTTGATCGCGCCAATGTCAGCCGGTTCCCGCTCCTGTTTCAGGAAGGGGGTATCAGAATCTATCGCATAGATCGAGCGATAAGCGAAGGGCCTGATGGCGTACCGCCTGTTCGTTCACTGTCGGAACAGGGTGTCGAGATCGTGTACTCGGAGTCTCCGCAATTGCCAGCCGAACTGATCAGCCGATTAGATGCCCTGAGTATTCCTCTGGACTCGCTGATTGCGAAGGTGTCACTTGACTCTCTTCATAGTTACGTGCTGCAATTGCAGTCCTATCCCCCTCGCCTTGCCGGATCTACGGCCAACTACAATTCGCGCGACTGGATTGCGTCGAAACTGACATCCTACGGCTATGATTCTGTGGTAACGGATAGCTTCATGGCCGTGATTTCCTCTGTTCCGAAGCCGTGCCAGAATGTGCTGGCGTACAAGATTGGGACGAAATACCCGAATCACCATATCATTGTAGGAGCGCATCGCGACGCCGTATCGGTTTCTCCGGGGGCGGATGACAACGGTTCCGGAACCGCCGGGGTGTTGGAGATTGCGCGGGTATTAGCAACCGTCCCCACTGACGTAACTTTCATCTATGCGCTGTTCGATGCCGAAGAATCCGGATTATATGGTTCATACCATTATGTTTCTGAAGCTCAGGAGCGGGGCGACTCAATCGTATATATGCTTAATATGGACATGATAGGTCACAAGGATAATACTGACAGTGCCCGAGTCTTTCACGGTCCACTGACGGCGCATTCCAATCTTTGGATTAAGCTCGCAGATTCCCTTCTCGGCGTTAAGGGCTGGCTGGCGGGAGCCTCGAGCGGCTCGGACCATTACCCCTTCACGCTCAAAGGATACGACGCCAGCTTCATAGCGGAAGATTCTTTCTCGACCGTCTACCACCGAGCTACTGACAGCGCCGTGTACATGAGTTTTCCCTACATGACTCGTTTGGTGAAAGGATCACTTGCTACAGCATATGCGATAAGCGGAACCTATCAACCGGTGGCGTCACTGGCTATCACTTATCCTTCCGGCGTTCCGACAATGCTGACACCTGATGCGGCCACCACCTTCGATGCAAGCATTACTCCAGCATACGGTGGTTTTGTTGTGCCCGGCAGCGAGAAGCTGTACTACGGGCTTAACGGCAACGCGTACGATAGTGCCGCTCTGACTCCCAACGGATCAGGACTGTACAAGGCTACCTTGCCCGGCCAGAGTTGCGAGAATCGCTATCGGTTCTATGTCGGAGCTACGGAAGCAACCAACGGTCCAGTCTACATGCCGCAAGACACCGCTCGCCCCAATGACGCTATTGGAGCGAGAGCGTCGGCGATTGCGTTCGAGGACAATTTCGAAACCGACAAAGGTTGGGTCGTCACAGGAGCGCCTGCAGACGGACCATGGACTCGCGGCGTTCCGCAAGGGTACGGCTTCCATGGTGATCCGGTGCACGATTTCGACGGATCAGGCCAATGCTGGCTTACCGACAACGTGATTGGCAACTCTGATGTGGATGGAGGAACGACCATTCTCACCTCGCCCCTGTTTAACATCAGCGGAGCCAATGATGCCTACGTTCAGTTAGCCGTCTGGTATTCCAATGCCACCGGATCGGCTCCATACGGCGATTTCTTTCGGATCTACATCACGAACGATAACGGAGGAGTCTGGACGGCCGCCAAAGTTCTGGGCCCGGTGCAGTACGCTAACGGGGGATGGTATGTGCACGCGTTCTGGTCATCGGACTTTGTGGCTCCTACCGGCCAGATGCGCATTCGGTTCGAGGCCTCGGACGATATCAATGCATCGGTCGTTGAAGCAGCGGTCGACGCCATTAAGGTGACAACCTTTACGTGCGTGCCGCCATCCTGCTGCTCTGGGACAACCGGCAACGTCAACATGACGGGTATAGTCGACCTGAGCGACTTGTCGTCCTTGGTCAGCTATCTCACCGGTGGCGGCTACGTGTTGCCGTGTCAGCCGGAAGCAAATGTCAATGCAGTGGGTATTGTCGATCTGAGCGACCTGAGCGCTCTCGTGAACTACCTGACCGGCGGCGGGTACCTGCTGCCGAACTGCGTGTGAGGTGAATATGAAGAGACAGGAAACGAACTGTATTGATTGGATCTCTACTGCAAGAATGGCATTTGCCATCGGATGTGCGATCATTTGTGTCGCTCAAAGTAGCATGGGACTCGAACCGGGGCTCACTCGTCCCCCGCAGGAGATTGCAGACCGACTGAAGACCGAAAGACCCTATTCCGAGGGTGAACTCGCCAAACGGATTCAGCAGATCAAACAGGAGCGGCTGACATCGATGCAAAATGGTTTGCCGCTTGCCCCCAAGACAATGAACCTCGCGATCCCCATCCTAATGGGTAATTACTCCGACAACGCCCACATTTTCACCGCGTCTGATTTCCAGACGTTATTGTTTGGCGCCAACCCGACCCGCAGTATGACCGATTACTATGATGAAGTATCATACAACCAGCTCCATGTGACCGGGACCGTATACGGTCCTTACACAGCGGCCGAGAACCAAGCTTACTACGTGAGTGGTCGTTGGGGTATGGGGTCCTATCCCCGCAATAACGTCGGATTTATGGTTAGTTTACTGTACCAAGCAGATCCCACCATCGACTTTCGGCAGTATGATAACGATGGCCCTGACGGGGTCCCCAACTCGGGAGACGATGACGGGTTCGTCGACGCGTTCATCGCGATGTACCCCGACGGTTGTCCAGCGACGCCCCCTCGTCAAGGAGGGGATCCAGACAATATGGCGGTGAATACGGCGTCGTTTGCCGAATATCTCGGTCAGCCGTACAATACTAATGATATCGGTGCGAATGGCACTAATATCAAAATCAATTCCTATGTCATCCTGTGTGCCGAAATGTGGGACGGCACAACCAACGAGATCTTGCCGATAGGCGCCTTCTGTCATGAATTTGCCCACCTGCTCGGTCTACCCGATCTCTATGATTATGATCGCGATTCCTGGGGCGTTGGCAACTGGTGTCTCATGGGCCTCGGAAATATGGGAGCAACGTGGTATTGGACTACATCAGGCACACCCACACACATGAGCGCGTGGTGCAAGGAGTATATGGGCTGGCTGACTCCGACTGTGATTACGAAGGCACAGACGTTGGAGATTTCACCTGTGGAGAACACGCCGGCAGTCTACAAGGTGTGGGAGGACGGTTATCAGGGGGGGAGGTATTGGTTGATCGAGAATAGGACCAAGACCGGTTTTGACAAAGATCTCCCCGGCGAAGGGCTGTTGATCTGGCATTGTAATGAAGACGCCTGCTATGACAATTCTGATAACGGTTTCAGACTTGTCGATCTCGAAGAGGCGGATGGGCTGAATTTCCTGGACCAGACACTGGTATGGGGCGCCGGACCTACTGCAGGAGCCATATATCCCGGACCGACAAATAACACACGCTTTGATGACGCGAGCAATCCGTCGGCATTGGATGTCTATGGGAATCCCACAAATCTCGCTATCTATGACATTGCGTACGTATCCGGATCCGGTTCGCCTGTCCGCGTGACGATCAAACCTCGTGTGCTTTACGGCACTACCATCAGCTACCACGAGACTTCGTGTGACTACTTCTATTCATACAACATCGCGTCGGTCATCGGGTATGGTGCCTCCGGTACGGGTCACGGCGCCATCCGCATGACGAGTCCGATAGCAGGAACTTTAGTGGCTGTGAGAGCTGTGGCAAAGGGAGTGCATTCCGTCGGCTTCACCATAAACGTATTCGATGACATTGTCGGTGGTGTACCTCAAGGATTTCATACATCCGCTTCTGCCGGTTTCGGCCTCTATCGCAATCCCCGATATCTGCACGTGCCGTTGAGTGAGCCGGTCCCGCTCACGCTCGGACAGACATTCGTACTGGATGGCATCTGGGGAAACGAGACAGCACCAGTGCCGGTGACCGATAGAAAGCCTATCTCGGGTCAGTCGTATTATTCATCTGATGGAAACAGCTTTGCACCCTTGACCAACCTTGACGTGGCGATGCGGGCAGTCATTCGTTTCCCGTGCATTGACAGTCTGAGTCCTGATGATGATAACGACGGCCTCGCTGACCGATGCGACAACTGCCCGAATATCGCCAACGCCGATCAAGCGGACGCCGATGACGACGGTATCGGCGATCTCTGCGATGACTGCTTTGATTCAGACCACGATGGTTTCGGCAATCCCGGTTACCCAGCCAATGCCTGCTCGGTTGACAATTGCCCGAGTATCAGCAACCCGACCCAAGCGGATGCCAACCATGACGGCATCGGCGATGCGTGCTGTTGTGTGGGTGTGCGTGGGAATGTGAATTACATCGGAATCGTTGATCTGTCTGATTTGAGCGCGTTAGTGAGTTATCTCACCGGTGGCGGATATGTTCTCCCCTGCCCGAACGAATCGAACATAAACGGTATTGGCATTGTTGACTTGAGCGATCTGAGCGCGTTGGTGAGCTACCTAACCGGCGGCGGGTACGTGCTGCCGAATTGCTTGTAGGAATACAGACACGGAAAGAAAAAGAGAAGAGCATTCAGACGGAGGGACTATCGTCACGAATTGGTGTCCATAGTCCATGATTGAGCGAATGAGCGTGTGACAAAAATGTGACAACGCCAATGCCAAACAGTTCAAAATAACCATAAACAGTTCAAAACAATCAAAAAGACCAAATCACATGCCCGTCAATGGCTTAGGTGCTAATTGACGATACCAGAAGGACTTATGAAATCGACCCCTGTCGACTCCGGGGTTCGAGTCCCTGCGCCGCTATTGAATCTAATCCGATGACTGTCAATAACTTATCGACGCCAAAGGCCAAGGCATTCGGTGATGAGACGGAAATGTGCCAATCTGCTGCTCGACTGACTCCAATAGCCAAGATATATAGTCAATCGCGAAATTGGAATCCTGCTCGTGCAGAAATGGGTCAGCGGTCAGAGCAAAGCATCGTTTTTTTTCTACTCAGTGGTCTTCTAGTCTACAGCTTACTTGTAATCACCTGCCAGAATAAACCCACCCCAGAACAGCGGATGAGCTGCCCCGTGCTGCTCGCGTCTTTCCGTTAGTTCCGCCAACATGGCATTCCTTAGAGCCTTCGATTTAGTTGTTCCGGACAACCAATCAGTATAGAAGCGCGTCATAAGGTCCCTGGCAGTCAGGTCCGGCACATCGAACATGCTCATGATGATCGAGCGAGCACCCGCCAGTTGAAACGCCCGGCGAAGACCGTAGACGCCTTCTCCCTGGAGCACAGGACCGACGCCAGCTCGACAAGAGCCCAGCACAACCAGATCAGTTCCCATTAGATTTAATCCCGATGCTTCCAAGGCCGTCAGAATTCCGTCTTCAGTCATCTTCGCGGTGTCGCCTGAGCCTCTGATTGTTCGATTGCACCCAGCCAACGCCAACCCGGAGTACAGTAACGGAGACTCGGTCATTAGGGAGATGTCGGAATAACTCGCCTTGGAACAGAAATACCCGTGAGTAGCCAAATGGAGCACCCTTGGCGGGTGCGACAAGTGTTTGAGCGAATCCTCTGAAGCGTTCAGACCGCTCAGCGATACCACCTTGCCTCGCAGCTTAGCATTGAGGAGATCGGACACCAATTGCCCTTCCTTCTCCGCTGCAGGCAAAGGATTAAAGGGGACTGACAAGCATTCGGTGCGGTCAGATGGTCCTCTAAATCGATTAAGCAAGATCCGGTCAAAGTCAATTTTGGCCTGTGCATAGGTTCTTGATTGTTCCATCTCGTAGTCGGGTGCGGCCAAGACCACTGCGCCCAAGGCTTCGCGCATAGATTCAGACTGAAACTTCAGTAGGTCGCGCCCGGTCGACAAATAGCTGAACTCGAACTGCTCAATGGCGTAACGACTATCCGACAGCGGCAGAATCTCAAACGGCAGCAAGCTCAATTGACCGTCCGGGCTGATGAAGATATGGTCGTACTCAACGGCTGTCTTTAGAAGAGGGCCTAAGATCAGTGCCGTCAATTGGGAGGAAACCTTCGCCAGATCTTCTTCCAGCTGTCGCTCTTCCTCGCCGAGAAAGACTCCGGATCCATCTTGTACCTTGCTGTGGACCGCTGCCACTAACGAATCAATCGTATCAGCCTCACCCAACTCCGTGACCGTAGCGTGACCCCTGAAGTCTAGCGTGAATGCCAGGTAATGGGCGGGCATACTGCTGTCAATGTTCTCATCAGAGTAGGGGTCGTACCGAACGAACTCCCACAATACGGATCCAGTCGGTAAGGACTTAGCCACGTCCGCGATTCGGAGAACCGAGTCTTTGGTCCGATTCCCAAACTCAGCGCATCGCCTGCTCAGCTCCAGTTCCAGACTGTCTTTCTGCTGGTAGTAGCGAAGCGAACGATTCGAGGATCCCGAGATGCCAATGCCGGCGCTCTGCACTGCCAGATTCGCAATCGTGTCACAGACGCCGGCGTAGCGCCCAACCAAGCTTCTGAGTTCCGGTTGGTCTGAACAGAGTGCAGTGCTGCGTTCGTCGGCCAAAGCATCCAGCAACACAGCTTTTCCGGTAAGCGTCATCAATAGGGCTGAACAGATTGCTGACGAATCGTGACCTCGTACGGAGAGAGACAACAGGCCGCTGGAAATCGTCGGGAATTGTCGCGCATACATCATCTTTGTCTTCTCTGATGCATACGAAAAGGCGCCGCTGAGAAAAGACTGCCGAAGCAACATGGTCTTTTCGAAGGCCTCACGGCTGCGTTCCCATTGGTGCAGACTGTAATAACAGACAGCCAAGTTTAGAATATCCCGGCTGTATTCGGCTCCCGATAATTGTCCTGTCCGCTCGTCCATCTCCGCGACCTCTTCTGCGTACCTGAGCGCTTTGGCCCAGTTTCGACACCGTCGCGCGACGAATGAGGCGTTTTCAAGAATGTTATGATTGTCCAGCGTGGACTGCCCGAAGGTTTTCCGAAAGTGATCGACAATGACATCGAAAAGCGAGTCGGCATCCCTCAGCTTCCCTTGCTCAACCCATACTATACCAAGGAGCATGCGGGCTTCCTCTATCGGCACAGGACGAATCCGGTCTTCCGCCGGTATGCGCTCGTTGATGCTGATGGCTCTGCGTATCAGGTTCTCGGACTCAACGTAATCTCCCTTTCTCCAGGCCATTTCTGCAAGGTTGTGAAGAATGGTGGCAATCTCTGGGGACACCGTACCTCTATCCTCGGTCCACGCGTTCATCGCCTGAGAGAAGAGAATGCTTGCGGAATCATACCGGCCGGTCGTGACGCATACGCCCGCCCAGTTGTTGTAGATCAGTCCTATCAGCCATTTGCTGCGAAAAACACCATTGTATGGAGGGGCTTCTTGAAGGATCGCCAGAGCCCGACGATAGGTTTCCTCGCATTCTGTATACCGACATTGGTGATTATAGAGATCACCAAGCAGACGCATCGCCGCTGCCTGTTGCGGACAGTCGTCCCCCCAGACAGATCGCCACGCCTTGATGGCCTGACCAATAAGTGATTCGGCGCGGGAAAAACTACCCTGGTGCATCGCTACCCAGGCTTTATGATAGTCTGCCATGCCGTTGACTGTATCGATCTTCCCCGAGCCAAGCGCAGCCAATCGCTGCGCGGAATCGGCCAGGATGAGGATTGAGTCCAGACTCGCTTCATTCCCTTCCAGTCCCTTTAGCCTTATGCGCTCCATGAGTTGAGCGATGGCTTTATCCAATGAGTCTGAAGCGATTGTGCCGCTTCTAGAGACTGTCCCCGTGATTCCCAGGAAAAGAAGGACTATGAGCGATAGCTGGCTAAGCGTGCGGAGCGTCATGCAGCCCTCACCTAACCTGAAAGTAGTATTGTTGCAGGACAACGCCGCTGTCCTCTGCGGGAAACACGGCAACGGAACACGCTCCCGCCTCAAGAGTGGAAACAGGCAGTATCGCGGAACCGCTGCCGTGTGCGTCAACTCCACAGGAACCGGAATTCCTGGGAGGCGGTTCGCCCAAAGATGACAGTATCACAATTCGATGAACCTGCTCATAATGTGCGTCTTTGACAAAGGAACATATCTGCACTTGACCACCAGCTGCCTTTTCTACTGCAACATTGGCGTTACCTCTGATCACCTACTAGGACAAACCCACTCCAAAACGAAGGATGCGCCGCGCCATGCTGCTGACGGCGCTGGTTCAATTCTGTGAGCATGGCGTTTCTTAGGGCCTTCGATTTCGTCGTTCCCGATAACCACTCAGTGTAGAAGCGTGTCATCAAATCTCTGGCAGTCATATCCGGAACATCGAACATGCTCATGATAATCGAGCGAGCACCCGCCAGTTGAAACGCCCGGCGAAGACCATAAACCCCCTCCCCCTGAAGCACAGAACCCGCTCCCGCACGACAGGAACCAAGCACCACCAATTCAGTTGCCGTGAGATCCAGCCCCGATACCTCAAGCGCTGTCAAAATCCCATCCTCTCGCGAGTCACCACTATCGCGAGTACCTCTGATGACGCTATTACTCCCAGCCAAGGCGAGCCCCGAGTAAAGGAGGGGAGATTCAGTCAATCGTGAGATATTGGAATAGCCGGCCTTGGAACAGAAGTATCCATGGGTCGCGAAGTGCAATACCCGTGGCGGCCGGGACAGGTGTTTGATCGATTCCTCCGATGCTTCCGGACCGTTCAGATATGTCA
>Ga0315276_10000706_pt1 | contig 28985 bp, 13 predicted proteins | sample YL17G05_0_MG_FD_204542 | JGI IMG/M metagenome (GOLD analysis project Ga0315276, IMG submission 204542) | Sediment microbial communities from Yellowstone Lake, YNP, Wyoming, USA - YL17G05_0 | ecosystem: Environmental > Aquatic > Freshwater > Lake > Sediment | place: USA: Wyoming | collected... | reverse complement strand
GCGAGCAGTTCAGCACTGTGCTGAGAGTGTCGTTCACATAGTATGAGAAGGTCACTGAGCTGTTGGCTTCGCTTCCATTTTGCGGGCCGTTCAGCGTGATATTTGGCGGTGTCCTGTCTGTTGTTACGTTGAATCCGGTCCAGTTGGTTGCGTTGTTGTATTTAGGTTTTGATGCTTGGCTCACTGCCTGGTAGCTTCCGTTCATATTTGCGGCTGAGTATATCCATGACCATAGCCCCTGTGTTCCTGTTGTATTGGTGGTGTTCCTTGCTATCCATTGTTCTTGCTGTCCTATTGACTCTGCAAGGCTGTTGTTCAGGAACCATTCTATTGTTCCTCGTAGCAATCCGCTTCTTGCGGTTGTGTTTTGTATTCCTTGTGTTGCTGATATGTAGAATAGTCCTGAGTAGTAGACTGTTTTTCCGCAGAATCCTGTGCAGCTTGGGTCGTTTAACCCGTCGTTGGCTGTTCCTGCTGTTGGTGTTGCGCTTCCTGTCCAGTTTATTATTCTTACTGATGTGCTTCCTGCTAGTGTTGTGTATCCGTCTTCGTAGTCTCCTGTTACGCTTACTGTTGTTCCCATGCCCAGGTATTTTGTTGTTTGGTGATTGGCTGCTACTGTGAATGTTGTCGGGCCAGCATTGTCTACGTATCCTGCGCTTACATGTGTTAGGTTTGTGAATACTGCGTTGTAGAGCCATCCGTCGGTGTTTGCTTGATATCCTAGTTCTTGTCCTGTTAGGAATAGGCTTCCTGATTGGTTCACGAATTGGAATAATGAGTTGGCTTCTGCAGAATACCAGCTTGAACTGTATTTTGCTGCGCTGTCATAGTATATTATGGAGTAATTCTGCATGTTGGTGAGTGTGAAATCAGCGCTTGCTGCTGTTGTGTTTAGGTTGTCGTAAAAGGTGTTTGAGTCTAATCCTATTGCTGAGAGTGCGCTGTTTAGGTCTGTTTTTATTGTGTTTTGTAGGGGTGCGTTTCCTGTTCCTCCTGTGCTTACCCAGATCATCCTCATTGGTCCTTGGTCTTTTGATGTCTTTGTGAATGTGCTTGCGTTGTCATAGTATAGGTATATGTTCGTGTTGGTGTTGGCTGTCAGGTTAAGTCTGAAGCTTATCCATAGGCTTTTGATGTAGTTGGTGTCTGTGCAGTATGTTATGTTCCATTGGTTGAATCCTATGTTTGTTCCTGAGTCCTGTAATAGCCTCAGGCTGTTCTTGTGGGCCAGGTTGTCGCAGTCAGGGTCTAACATGAATGACAGGTGAGTCCATTGGTCTTTTCTTGTCTTGCTGCTTGTCTCTATGATTGTGTTCCTCAGCCTGTATCTCCAGGTGGTATTCCACCATATGTTCATGCTCTCATCAGCAGTCTTGATTATGTCTGTGATTGCTGATGCATCTATGCTTTCGTTGGAGTAGTCTATGGTTGTTGTTGTTATGTTTATGTTCTCTGACTGCTGGTTTCCTGTCTCGTATGTTCTCTGGTTTGTTGTGACGTTTTCTTTAAGCACGAACAGTATGAGTATGTATAGTGTCCTTGGATCTGTCTGTGTCATGTGTGGTTGGACTGTGAAGTCATCCCAGCAGGTTATGCTCCAGTTGAGGCTGGTGTCGTTCTGGTTGTAAAGGTAGAAGTATTGTTCTATCCCTTCAGGTATAGCAAAGCTGGTTTGGTTGGTTGATCCGTTTATTATCAGGCTGCAGTTGGCCACTCCGCTTCCCACATCATCTACTCTGTAGCTGAAGGTCACATTCCCGTCATTGTCTACGGTGCCTGATTCTGGGCTGAGGCCATCGATTGCCGGTCCGTTGTTGTCTATGGTCACAGAGTATCTCACGCTCGGAAGGCCTGTGTTGTTCAGTATGTCTGTCGCGTATGCTCTCACTTCGTATGTTGTCCCGTCTGCCAGTGCTGTTGTGTCTAGGCTGCAGTTATATGCTGGTCCCTGTGTCGCGTTGCATATTGATACCCATTCTGCGGTGCTGGTTTCCCTGTATTCGAATGATACTGAGCTTATGTTTCCTACTCCGCTGTCGGTCGCTGAGGCATTCACAAGGTATACTCCGTACATCTTCGCATCCGCTGCTGGCGGCCTGTTAAGGATGGTTGTCGGTCCTGTCAAGTCTACTGTGAATGTCCGTGTTTCGCTGCTGTTAATGTTCCCGACGGTATCGGTGCAGTCGATTCTCCATGTGTGGCTTCCTGCTGTGTTGTCGTTTATCGTGAAATTGAGTGAGACTCCCTGTTGAGGGTTGTCTGTTGTCTGATTTATTGATCCGTCAAGCATTATGCTGCAGTTGTTGATGTTCGAGGCTGTGTCTGTTATGTTGAAGTAGAATGTCTGGTTTCCTATGTTGTATGTGTTATTGGTTGGGCTTTCAAGGTTGATTGTGGGCCCATTCCTGTCTATTGTTATGTTGGTTCTTGTATCAGCACCTCCTGTGTTGTTCAGTATGTCTGTGGAATATGCTCTGACTTCGTATGTCTTTCCGTCGAGCAGAGCAGTTATGTTCCAGCTGCATACGTATGGCGCTGCCCGGTCTGAGTCGTTGCATGCCTGTTTCCATGATGCAGTATTGTTTTCCCTATATTCGAAAATCACCATGTTGATAATTCCTATCTCGTTGTCGGTCACCGTCGCGTTTACGCTGTACTGGCTGGTTGTTATGTTGGTGAAATTCTGAGGATTGCCTATGATTGTTGTCGGCCCCTGGGTATCGAATCCGACAGTTATGTATGTGCTATTGGTCAGTCTGTCGTTGTCTGTCACAGTCACCCTCAGATAGCAGCTCAAGCTGTTGTTGTTGCATTGGTTTTGCGCAGTGGTGTTCCATGTGCAGTTGTTGCTTGTTCCGTTGCATATCGTTGACGGAGAGCTGAATGCTGTGTTGTTGTCATAGGTAAATGTGTAGTTCGTGATTGATCCGTCGCTATCATAGCTGGCGCTTGCGTTGATGTTGATGACGCTGTTGAGCCAGGTGTTGTTGTATGGGAATGATATGCTTGGGTTTGGGTGGTCATTTACGGTGATGTTCTTTGCTGAAGAGAATACTGTTGCGCTGTTGCTGCTGCTTGACTTGCATCTGATTGGATAGGTATGGTTTCCTGCGTCTGGCTGGGCAGTGATGTTGAATGTGTAATCGCAGGAGATGCTGGGCGGATATGATTCGGGAGTCCAGATGACTGCTGTCGGTTCAGGGCTCATGAGGTTTCTCACTCGGATGTTCCTCACCCTGAATATGCCTACCTGGTCGTGGAGGCCTATCCTTCCTGATGTTAGCGTCGAGTTGGTTGTGCTGCTTTCCAGAATTCCATCATAGTATGATCTTATGCTCGAGCCGGATATCTGGAGCGAGGCATTGTGCCATGTAGATAGAGCTATGTCATTGGTTATGACGTCATTCTCCACGAGATTTGTTGCAGTTCCTGCATTGATGAACCTTATATGATTGGCGGTCAGCACTGCGTCGTTGATATCCAAGAACTGGGAATAGTATGTGTTGCCTGTCGTTCCTCTCGCGTACATCATCATGTATTCTCCTGACTGGATGTAGAATTCCAGGGAATATTCCAGATTATCTATTGTGAGTCCGGAATAGTATACTCCTGCGGTGTTGTAGTTGTTTGCTGTCGCGGTCAGGTTGAGGTATCCCCCTGGATTCACTGATAATATAGTCCCTGTTCCGTACGCAGTCCAGCTTGTTGTGCTGTTTCCTGGGTTGAAGTATCTAAAGACCTTGTTATAGTCGCTTGGGGCGGCTGATGCAGTGGTGTTTCCGAAGTAGATATAATAGTTGGAGTCTGATGCCGCAGCTGTTATGCTTTTTTGCACTGCGAACCATATATCTGTGGTCGCTGAGTTGAATGCTGTCCTGTTAACCCTGTCTATCTCGCTATTAGCCGTTCCGTTCCAGTAGACTATACGGATGTCGCTGCCATCGTCCATCATCTCCGAACCGGTAGTATCCATGATGATCTTTATAGAGTAGTTGACTGTCACGTCTTGTGTGTTGTTACTGTTGGTCACAGTCAGCCTTCTTCTATATGCCCATGATGAGTTCCACCAGCTGGCGCTGTTGGAGGCTGAAAGGTTTCCGCAGGAATAATTCGCAGTGGTCGTCTGCAACGGTGTTGTGTCATTGATGTTCTGCCATTCTCCGCTTTCGTAACTGTCGTAATACTGTGGGTAAATAGACACGTCAAGGCAGTGGGCGCTCCCATTGAGGCATATCACGCCGCAGCTCTGGTTGAAGAAGTTGTTGGCCTCGCTCTCGTTTATTGTCATATTGGCCGCAGGGTATGTCATGGTTGTGGTCATGTTTCCTCCTGCCGAGACATTCCATGAGCTTCCTGATGAAGCGTTGTTATGGTTGTTTGCATTGTCAATTGCGTAGGCGTATGTGAACGTATATGTCCCTGAGAATATCAGGTTGTAGGCTACCGAGTAAATCCCATCGCCATTGGATGAATCGCAGCTGGTGGTGGCTGTGTCATAAAGGTCAACTTCCTCGAAGCTGGCATCTGGTAGTCGTATCAGCGCATAGACCCTGTTTATCCCTGAGTTGATGTCGCTTGCGCTCGCATTCAGGCAGATCTGCTGGTTGATGCTGAAGCTTGTCCCGCTTGTTGCAGGGCTGCTTATTAATGGTTGGACAGTATCGATCCCGATTATCCTTTCCTCTGATTGGTTCTGATGATGTTGAGTGCTGTTATCAAAGCATATCACAGCCCAATTGTATACTCCATCCGCAAGGGTTTTGGTGAAGGTCTGTTCTGGTAGGCTCTCGTTTATGGTTATGTTGGTCATGTTGACGTTGCTGTTCAGTATGAGTGAGCAGTTGCTGATTCCGGAGCTGATGTCCGTGATGTTGTAGGTGAAGAGGACTGTTCCGTCATTGTCCCATGCGCCTGCTTCTGGGCTGATTATTATCAGCTTTGGGTTGTCTTGGTCTGTGCAGTTGCATACTCCTGCGCTGCATGTTCCGACCATTGTTCCGCAGTCTAGGTTGCATTCTGTGTTGTTGCATGTTGCTGGTGCGCTTCCATTCCATATATCTCCTATTGCTAGCGTATCGCTCAGTATGGTTGTTATTCCGTTGCTGCAGTCATTGCTCCTGTCTGCTGGTGTTCCGACAGAATCGTAATAGATGGTTCCGCTGTTTTCGCAATTTGAGCTGCAGCTAGTGTTCGGAGTTGGCGAGTATTGTCCTGTTTGGTTTCCGTATTGGTTGCAGTAGTCACAGTAGTTTGCTCGCAGTATGCTGTTGTTGTTCAGTGTTGCTCCTACTGTGTTCTGGCAGCTGGCGTTCCAGTAGCATGTGTCTTGGATGCTAGGGTTGGTTCTGTTGTTGTATGAGCATGTTCCTCCGTCGTTGTCGTTTATGCAGAAAAGCGGAGCTTCTTCCTGGCTCTGGCTCCATAGGCAGTTGATGTCGCAGTTCTTGTTGTAGTAGCATGTTCCGCTGGTTATCCCTGGTGCTGTGCTGTTGCCGGCGTCGCATCCTGCTCCGCAGCCGAAGTCGCATTCCTCTAGTGTGCTTCCGCATGCAGTGATGGTCTGGTTGTAGATGTAAGGGTTGCATGCTGTCGATGCTCCTGAGCATCCTCCTGTTGTTCCGTTGACACAGCTTTGGTCTGCTCCATAGTAGCCGCAGTATAGGCCTGGATGGTATGTCGCAGACTGGTTATGCGCGTCAAATTGTTCAGCGCAGTTGACTTGACTGCTCCAGAGGTTGCTGATGCTGCAGTTCCTGTAATCGTTCAATCCTGAGATGCAGAGGGTCTCACCCAGCGCGTAGCTTTTTCCTTGGTCGTTGTATACGCAGTCTGTTGCTGATCCTGTGCAGTACCATCCTGTGTAGCTGTAGCTGCTGTCGTTGACGCAGTATTTGTTGGTTCCGTTGCCGCAGACTTCGTTCCATGCAAGTCCGGTGTGAGCCTGTGTGTTGCATGGATATCCTGGCAGCTCATCTGAGTGGCAGTATTGGGTGTAGTCGCAGTATGATGTGCTGTCGCAGTCGGTGTGTGAGTCGCAGAGAACCTCAAAGGTTATGTCAAGGTTCGAGGTCGTGTTGTCGTTGTGTCCTGATGTGTCGTTGCAGGCTATGTATAGGTAGTTTGTTCCTATGCTTAGCTGTGCTCCTGAGTATGTGCAGCTTATATTGGTCGTTTTTGCGCCTGTGCAATTGTAATAGCTAGGGATGCTTGTGAAGTTTGAGTCTGTTGTGCTGAGCCTGCAGGTTCCGTTCTTGTTGAGGGATAGGTTTATCACAGGGTTCCTGTTGGTGGTGTTCCATGGCTCGCTGGTGTCCTCGTCTATGCTGGTGATGGTCTTTATTGGTGGCCTGGCGTCTATTGTGAGCGTGAAGTTGCTGTCGTACCAGTCGTATAGCCCTGCTCTTGTGTAGCATATTATGTTCCATTTGAATGTCCTGTCAGGCGCCTCTGCAATCGTTATGTTGGTTATGTTGTTCCTGCTAACGTTGTATCGGGTGCTGTTTGCCATCCAACTGCCGTTAATGTTGGTCCATAGCGTGCAGTTCGGCAGCACCGAGTCTCTTGTCGCATTGACAGTGAAGTTGAACTGTATCGTAGTCAGGTTTGTCACGGTGTTGTTTGGCGGGTTGGTCAGGTTAGTTATGGTCGGAGGATATGCTATCGCTGTTATGTTTATCCTGTCGAAGAAGCAGTAGTCTGCTGTGTTTGAGTGCGCTCCTCCTATGTGTACTGATATGTTGCTTTCGCTAAGGTTAATTCCACTCAGGCTGCTTAGGTTCACATTGAAATATATGTATAGATCTGTCTGCGGGGTTGTGTCTGTTCCGGTGCATATTGTGTTTGTGCAGTTGTATATCGGCGCTATCGAGTTTGAATCTCGTGACCATATCACACAGTATTCTCTGACGTTATCTAGGCTTGCTCCGTATATATAACCGTTTACGTTTATGTCGTCGTATGGTGACGGGTCTAGTGTATACCACAGTCCTGCGCTGGAGTTCATTATCCAGTTGGTCATCTGTATTGCATAGTAGGTTGTGTGATTGCCTTCTTTTCCGTCGTCTGATGTGCAGAATCTTGCCGCTGACAGGGTGTAGCAGTTGGTGAATTCGCCCCACCCTAATACTGAGCAGTTGTTACCTGCTGCTGGCGCCCCTGTTGTCCGGCATCCCCAGCCGGATTCGAAATCATCGAAGAAGAGATTCTGCAATGGGTCTATGGCCAGGAACCAGTTCCTTGCTTCTGTGAAAAGCATGGTTGTTCCTTGGGCGAAATATGTTATGAATGATCTTCCCAGAGCATAGAGATTGGGTGTTATCAACGGAGCATTGGCTTCGTATCCCACTAGATCTGTGCCGTTCAGGTTTGTCCAGGTCAGGAATGTCTGGTTGCCTATTGTCTTCTGCTGCGCTCCTCCGCTGTCTGTGACTACGAATTCTGAAGGAAGAATCTCTGTGAAATCATAGCTTGTTGTATTGATGAATGGGATTAGCCGTATCCTTGACTGGAATGGTCCCTGCCAAGGGTCTATCGTCACAGGAGTCTGTCTTATAATGTCAAACTCATAGAACTCTCTCACCTCAAAGTTCGACTGCATGCTGTAGTTGACATTCCATCCCATCGCTGTGACAAACAATGAATAGTTGCCTTCTAGCCATGTTTTGTTGTAGGCCGCTTCATATATCCCCCTGTTGGTCTCTTTTATGCCTTGATTGGTTGTTGTCAAGATTGTTGTTGTGCTGTCAGGCGCTGTTATTGCGAGCGTCACCTGCGCGTTGGAGACAAGGCGTCCTTTTGTGTCCAGGACCACCATTATAATCTCTGCAGTCTCGTTTGGATGATACACTGGCTTCTTGGTGTTGATGCTCGCCACTCCAGTCTCAGCATAGGCAGGGTCTTCTGGCGTGATCATGATATAATATTCTCTGCCGGGGATTAGGTCTTGTACCTTGACCCAGCTGCCAAGGCATGCTTCCATTGTGGGGTTCCATTCTTTGCACTTCCAGAGCTCTTTGCCAAGGGCTGTTGCTGTTATTGTGCCGTTGGTGTAGTTCAGCTGGGCTGTATCTATGAAGAATGATTTCATTATCTTCATGTCACCAAGCTCTTTCCTGGATTCTTCTTTCTTGAGGATTATCTCGTCGAACTCAAAGCTCTTGTTGCCGTCCAGCCTGAGATTGTTGAAAACTATGCTTTTGATGTTAGCTTTTCCAGGCAGGTATTCGACATCATATCTTATTCCTTCTGCTCTCAGGATGCTTATGCTGTTCATTATGTCTGCTGCAGCTCCGCGACTTGCCTTGAGCTCTAATCTAAAAGGCAGAGTGATGTTCAATCCTCTCGGCGTCAGCAGCTCTTGTTCCTCTGTTGGCAGTAGCTGGTCGTCAATCCCCGTCGCTTCAAGACCTTGTTGTGCCTGGGCTGCTGATTGCTGCTCTAGGATGCCTGCCTCTGTTTGGTTCTTTTCAGTGCTCTTATTCTCTGTTGCCCGGGCTTCTGATTGCACAGGGATTACGGCAGCTGTCTCGTTGGTGGTCTGATTGAGAACCAGGAACTCTGCGGTAGCTACAGGCACGAATTGGTTTATGAGCTTTAGCTGGTATGCTCCCACATAACGAGGCAGGAATGATATGGGGCTATCTATTGCTCCAAGATACTTCAGCGATTCTTTTTCTGATATTATCCTGAGCTCTTGCTCAGTCGCTGATCCTCCTTCGCTGCTTGTGTTCACGAATATCTGCACAACCTCGTTCAGGGAATACTCTTTTTTGTCTGTGTAGAGCAGGGCCGGCTTGCTTATGATGTAGTCGCTTGAGACATTGAATGTTTTCTCATCAAGCAGGATATTATTATCAGGATCGTTCAGACGTACTGTGTATTGTTCCTCCTTTGTTGGGTAGAAGTCCATCTCTTCCTTAAGCTCGCCAGAGTACCTGAAAACATCGTTATCTGAGATGATGTTAAGCGAATAGTCTGGGCTTGTATTGATAAGCCTTATCTTGACAGTCTCTCCAAGCCCGTATTGAGACTTGTCTAATGCTATCTGTCCCTGGGCGCTGCACAGGACTGCCTGGAGAATTAAGGCTATCAGCAGGAATAGGCAAAAAAAGAGGGCTGCGCCTGAATGCTTTTGCTTCCACGCTGAGCCTTTGGCGCAACCCTCCCCTAAAAGAACATGATCCTTCAGATTCTTAGAAACTGAAATCTTTGCTCGGTTTCGGTTAGAAATAGTTCTATCTAGGAGTATATTATGGTAGTTAGTGCGTGGATAAAATAGTTTATTTGCCATTCTTGCTCAGCGTGGAATACTATTTTGATTAATGTTATTAGGGGAGCAAATCAAATGCTCACCCACCCTCTGATTTTCTCCTTGGCTGTGCAGGTTTAAAAACTTTGCTATGATGCTCGCTAGATGTTGACTATTAGCGAAACATTAATATACTATTAAATGAGGGATAGACTGGTTAAAGGGAATTGCGTAAAAAGAGAGGTATTTTTGTGAGGAAGATTTCTGGCAGGGTAAATACTAGAAACAAGGATGCTGCTAATATTGCTGGTGATGTTTCTGAGAGAGATAAGGCGAATCGTGCTCTGCTTGAGAGCGAGAAGAAGTACGAGTTCCTTGTAAATAATTCTGAGGATTTTGTATTTGTTATTAGTAAAACAGGGAGAACAATCTTTGCTAATAGAAGAGCATTGGCAAAAATAGGCTATACTCAGAAAGAAGTAATTGGCAAGTCCATTATTAGTTTTCTGGCCAAGGGTTCTGTTAAGAAAGCTCTTTATGCCCTTGCACAGGAGTTTTTCGGTCACTCACAGGAAGAGTTCAATGTTGATTTTAAGACGAAATCAGGTGAAACAAGGACTTTAGAGATTTCCAAAGGCTCGGTTTTTGTTCATGAGAAAGGAAAGTTGATTGGCATATTGATTAGCGCCCATGACATCACTGAGCGCGAGAAGGTCGCCGACGCATTGCGTTTGAAGGAGCATCTTTTTAGAACTACTCTGGAATCAACGGCAGAAGGTATTCTCGTAATTGATGAGAAAGGAAAAGTTGCTTATAATAATTCAAGATTTGCAGAGATGTGGGATATACCTGTTAAGCTTATTGAAAAAAGAAATGATAGTTTGTTATTGGCTCATGTCCTGAAACAGCTAAAGGATCCTGAGAGTTTCCTCTCAAAAGTCAAGAAGCTTTACAAATCAGATAAAGAAGATTTTGACACACTGCTCTTTAAGGACGGCAGAGTCTTTGAGCGCCACTCCCGCGCGCTTATTTCTGACGATAGGATTGCTGGAAGGATTTGGGATTTCAGGGACGTGACTGAGCGCAGGAATGCGGAAGAAGCATTAAGAGAATTTGAAGAAAAATTCAGAACGCAATTTGATGCAGCGTTAGACGCTATATTCATAGCTGATGCTAAAACAGGCTTGTTAGTTGATTGTAACCCTGCAGCATGCGAATTGGTTGAGAGGAAGAAATCGGAGCTGATTGGTAAACCTCAGAGTATTCTTCATCCTCCTTCGGATATAAAAGGAAAATTTAGCAGAACTTTCAAACAGCACCTTAAAGAAAAAAAAGGGCAATCCCTGGAAGCACGGATTATTACCAAAAAAGGAGAAATCAAGAATGTTGCAATTATGGCCATTATCTTTAAAATTAAGGGCAAAAACTTTCTTCAAGGAATATTCCGAGACATTACTGATGAGAAGAAGATTATAGACCGCGTAAAAGAGAGTGAAAAAAGGTATAGGACTCTTTTTGATTCGTCAATGGATGCATTAATGATTTTAGAGCCTCCTGATTGGAAGTTTACTTCTGGGAACAATGCTACTGTCAAGATGTTCCGCGCCAAGGATGAGAAGCAGTTTGTTTCTTTTGGCCCTTGGGATGTTTCTCCGGAGCATCAGCCTGATGGCCAGCTGTCTTCTGTTAAGGCTAAGAATATGATTATGAAAGCCGTGAAAGAAGGCTCAAATTTCTTTGAGTGGACGCATAAGAGGTATAAGGGTGAAGATTTCCCGGCGACAGTTCTTCTGACAAGGATAGAGCTTAATGGAAAACAAGTATTGCAGGCAACAGTGAGAGACATTACTGAGCAAAAGAAGACAGAGGAAAAAATTTTGCAGACTAACGCTTTCAATTCATCCATTGTTGAGAATGCTCCTTTCGGGGTAATGATTATTAATTTTAATGGCGAGATTGATTATGTCAATCCTGCCCTGTTATTGATTTCTGGCTCTTCAGTGAATAATTTCAGGGAGATGAATGTTTTTAAGCTTACAACTTATATCAAGAATGGTTTATCAGCCAAGATAAAGTCTTGCTTCAAGGGAAAATCTTTTTTCGTCGGTTCTCTAGAATATATATCTCATTTCAGCAAAAAGAAAACTGTGCGTAATTTCACCGGAATTCCTATGCTAAGCGAGCAGAATGATATTGAGCAGGTCATGCTTTTTATCGAGGATATCACTGCTCAGAAGCAGGGCGAGCAGAAGCTCATTGAGTCAGAGAATAAGTTCAAGCTCCAGGTTCATGAGATGGAAATCCTGAACAACATAATCCTCGCAGGCAACCAGGCAGAGGACCTGCAATCGCTGCTAAAAAACATACTAGAATATTCGCTGGGCTTCATCAATTTTGATGGGGGAGGAATCTATCTCAGAGATATTAATGGTGATATTGCCAAGCTCCAATGCTCTAAGAATTTGAGTGCTGATTTTGTCAAGGCTGTGCGCGAAGTTGATGTAAGGAAGAAGCCTTTCAGCACAGTCTTCCTGAAAAAAGAGGCTATCTATGCGAATGACTACTCTTCATACCATCCTGCTGTCGCCAGGAGATTTGGCATAGCATCTCTTGCCAGCATACCGCTATTGTCCAAGGATGAGGTTATCGGCGCGCTTAATATCATGAGCAAAAAAAGGCATGAGTTCTCTGAAAGCGAGAGGCATATATTAGAATCCATTAGCGTCTCGGTAGGGACATCCATTGTTAACAAACTGGCAGAGGAAAACCTGAAATCAAGGACTTCTGAATTGGAGCAGTTCAACCGGATGACTGTCGGCCGCGAATTAAAGATGGTGGAATTGAAGAAGAGGATTGCTGATCTAGAGAATAAAGAGCATAAGCTTGGGAAGAATTCAAGAAAAAGGCTAGAGGTAGATGAAAATGAAGAAAAAAATGAGAAATAAAATAAATGAGATGCATAAATCTGGCCGCGTTGGTGTTGTTCAGGGCGCTGTTCGCGTTAGGTTTGTCGCTTGCTTTGTGGTGCTGGGAGTTTTGCTTGCGCTTCTTTTCTTTTCTGCCTGCTCTCCTGCCTCTGAGCAGAAGCCCGTTGTTGAGCCTGAGCGGGACATAGTGATCATGGGCTTAAAGAGCGGGATTTTTGGATTTCATCCCTGGATGGGCAACTATGAGACCTCTACCATGGGCGTTAACTTCAATATATTCAACAGCCTTGTGGAGTTCGATCCAAACTATAAGGTGCTGCCTGCGCTGGCTGAATCATGGGAAAACCCTGACTCGCTCACATGGAGGTTCCATCTTAGGCATGGCGTCAAGTTCCATAATGGCGATATCTTCAACGCAGAGGATGTGAAGTACACCCTTGATCGCATAAAGAATGATGAGAACAGCGTCCTTCGCGACCTGTTAGCCTCTGTGACAAGTGTTAATGTGATTGATGAGTACACAGTTGATATCAAGACAGATCAGCCGTTCCCGATAATGCTTAACAAGCTTGTTGACATATTCATAGCTTCCAAAGAATACCAGACCAGCCCTGGTGTTGAGGAAAAGCAATGGCCTATCGGCACAGGAGCTTATCGTCTTTTTGAGTACTTGCCTGGCGATCAGATAGTGCTGGAGAGGTTTGATGATTATTGGGGTGGCGCCCCTCAGATAAAGAAGGCTGTTTTCAAGGTAATAACTAATGATAATGAGCGTGTGAATGCTCTGCTTGCTAAGCAGATTGATTTCGCAGAATTCGTGCCGGCTGAGCGCGTTCAGGAGATCAGTGAGAATGAAGATTTTCATGTCGTCACTTTTCCAACCACAAGGGTCATTTTTATGAGCTTTGACTTCAGGGATAAGGGCAGTTATGGCTTCCCTGATGGCAAGAACCCATTTACTGATGTCCGTGTGAGGAAAGCCATTTACTACGCGATAGATGAGGAGAAGATAATCAAAGATATTATGAAGGGAGTGGCAGAACCTGCTTCACAGTTCGTTGTCCCAAGTGTTTTCGGGCATGATCCTTCGATAATGCGCCCATCATATGATTTAGAAGCAGCCAAGGCTCTCATGAAGGAAGCAGGGTATGAGGAGGGTTTCAGCGTCACCTTTGATTGCTCCAATGACCGTTATGTGAATGATGAGGCGATCTGCAGAGAGATCGCACGCCAGCTTAAAGACATAAACATAAATGTGATTGTCAATGCGCAGCCGAAAGCAATTTTCTTCCCGCAGCTCGATGTCCATAACACATCCATGTACATGATGGGCTGGGCTACGGACACTGGCGACGGAGGAGAAATATTTGACTATATGCTTAACACATATACGCCTGGCGGAAAGGGAAGCTATAATCATGGGTTTTACTCCAATCCTAAAGTCGATGAACTTGGCGAGAAGAGTTCGAGAGTCATAGACCCTGCTGAGCGCCTTAGGATAATGCAGGAAGGGTTCAGGATCGCCATGGATGATGCGGTTTGGGTGCCTTTGCACATACAAGACTCCATCTATGGCTTTGCTGCAGACATAGAATGGACTCCAAGGATGGACTCAGAGATAAAGCTGGAGTATGTTAAGATAAGGTGAAATTCAAGATGAAACAAATTTTTTTTTTATGCTTTTTTAGTTGACGAGGCGGCAGTGGCAATCGGGCAATGCGCATTGCGTGATATTGCTGCCATAGGCAAAGAGGATTGACTTTGAAGTTTTTTAGCAGTTTAACGTTCAAGTTCGCGGTGATGGTAATGGCCGTGCTTATAATAGTCTTCTCCATGCAAGCAGGAGTTCAGATCAGACAGGAACTCAGTTCTGACAAGGAGCGGATAACCAAAGAGGCGTTATCCTTCTCGAGCTTATCTGCGAAGCCGCTGGTCGATAATTACAAGCTCTACTATGACTCTGGCTTTTATAAATTCAAGGAAGTCAGCGAGAGAATAATTGCGCTGGACGGGGATCTAGAGCGAATTCAGATAATCACTGTCGGGGGCGAGCTCCTCTTTGACTCTGAGGATATGCAATCTGGCAAAAAGATAGTTAATAATAGGCCTGATTTGTTTTTGGACGAGATTGTCTCTAAGAAGATTGCCGGCCTGGAGCCATTCTCCAGAGAGATAAATTTGGATGGCAAGGTTTATCTTGAGGTTATTCAACCCTATGTGGAGGATTGGGGCAGGCATCAGTATTCAGTTCTTTATCTCTTCTCCTTTGATTCTGCCATTTTGAAGCTTAAGAATGTCATCCTTATGAGCGCTTTGGTAGGCCTGGCATTCTTTTCTATATCAGTGGTTATAATATTCTTATTTTCAAAAACGATAGTGACAAGGCCCCTTAATAAGTTAATGAATGCAATAAATGATTACGCCAAAGGATCGGTTGATGTCGAGAAACAGATCGCGTCCATAAAATCTTCAGATGAAATAGGTCGGCTTGCCTTTGCTTTCAGCAGCATGATGTCTGAGTTAAGCAAGTCCAAGAGATTAATTGAGCAGCGTGCGAGCGATCTGGAGAAGACAGTGATTGATAGGACTAAAAAGCTGCAATCCAATGTTGATGAGCTGGAGAAAATGAGTGAGTTGACCGTTGGCAGGGAGCTGAAGATGGTCGAGCTGAAGAAGAGGATTGGAGAACTGGAAAGGCAATTGAAGACGGAAGATAAGAATCGAGTTGAAAAGCGAGAGAAAAAACAAGAGAAGAAATAAAAATGAGTAGAACATCGAAAAGAATATTTGTAATGACTATGTTAGTTCTTCTGCTAGTTCCTGTGTTTGCTGTCGCAGAAAAGTCTTTGACTGAATTGTCTGTGCAGCTGAAGGCTTTGGAGGTGGCTAGTCAAGTAGATTATTATATTCAGGATCATCCTGAGAAAACAATTTCTGCTTTGCAGAATGACTCTTTTTTCAATGGCCTGGCTGTGCAGATGGTCGGAAATACAGGATACACTGCGGTGTTAGATTCTGACTCAGGAATGTTCTATTTTCACCCGCAGAGTAACCTAATTGGTCAGTATGTGCGTCAGTTCAATGCTTCTTTGCCAAGACTCTGGGCTATCTTTGAAAACACATTAGGCCCTGTTTGCAAGGAGTCATTTGGTCTATATGATTGGCTAGAGGTGGATGGTTCCATAAGCAATAAGTATCTGTATTTGGCTTGCGTGAAGTCAAAAACAGCTGATGGCAAGCCTCTTATGGTTGCAGCAACCACTTACCTCGATGAACTTGATGCATCTCACTACCTGAGCGCCTATAGGATAAATGAATTCTCATCTTTAGCTCAAGATTCCATTAAGCAAAAAGCAGTGGATGTGGCTAGACAGGTAGAGATTTATATCAAAGCCCATCCTGATATGACTGTTACACAGTTGCAGAACGACACCTATTTCAATCAGATTGCTGTGCAGCCGGTCGGCAAAACAGGATACACAGCATTAGCGGACACGAACTCTTTGATTAACCGGTTTCATCAGAACCCAAAAATCGTTAATATTGACTTGAGCACGCTCGCGGCCAAGCTTCCTGGCTTCTGGAGAATAATGTCAAAGACTCGAGGCGGGTTTGAGGCTGAGGGGGTGTATGACTGGCAGGAGGCCGATGGCAGCATCACGCAGAAATATATGTACATCGCGGTTGTTAATGCCTTGACTGCTGACGGCGTCCGTTTTAATGTTGCAGCAACAACATACCTTAGTGATTATGCGACCACAGAAAAATTGCCTGTTGCGATGAATTCTTTAAATTTGACTGCCGTTTCATCCTTGCCTGCGACTTTGTTCGATTTGAATTATGTTTATGTGATTATTGGAGTGGTAGGGCTTATCGTTTTTATATTTCTAATTGTATCCCTAAGTAAGGATTCTGAAAAGGATGTCCGCACGTATTTTGTTAATTATGTTCTTTCAGCAATTTTGCTGGTGATTGCCTGCATTGTGAGGCTTCATGTTAAGGATATTGTTGTCGCTGGATTCATGATGAGAATTGTTGTCTTTTCAGTCGGCTGCTTTCTATTTTATTATTTCTTTTCAGTAATTTCTATTGCTCGGGTCAAAATAAAGCCCGCATTTATGTGGCTTATTTATTTAACTAATCTTGCGATTATGATTGTGACAATATTTACAAACCTTATTGTGCGTGGGGCAGTATATGATCCTGAGATAATGCAGAAATATGGCATATTAAATATGACTCAAGGACCTCTATATCCTGTTTTTGTAATTCTTGCAATACTGTATTTAGTCAGCACCCTGATGCTGCTTTTTTCTGTTTGCATAAAAAAACGTGATTTTAAACTCATAGTTTTGTTTGCTACTTTTATGGTTGCGTTTTTGGGTTTAGGAATATATTCCTCGTTGTCTCATTTTTGGAATCCATTAATTCTTCTTGTCCTGCCTTTTACTGTCGTTTGTGTTTATGCGGCGCTTTTGTTCAAGCTAGGCTTCATCAGAATTAAGCGGAACATGGCGCTTGTCGTGATTATTGTCTTTATTTTATTGCTTATTACTTTCTTCGTTTTTAATACATTCATTGTTTCAGAGAGGATGCGTGAAGGCACAAGAAGAGCATCAGATGAAGCGCAAGCAATTATCATTAAGCAGGATGCGATTATTTTGCAGAATTCAATGAATAATTTAGTTAGCCTTGTTTCTTTTATCGCTAAAAACAAAGCAATTTTATCAGGCAATACCTCTCTTAGGCATTCAGTAATTGATGATTTGAATACTTACGTCTCATATTCATTTGGAAAAACTCATGCGATTCTTCTTGATAATGATAAGCACATAATTGATCAAGACTCAACATTTTCAGACCCAACTAACATCAATTTCTCAATTAATGCAGCCGACTATTCTGAATTTTTAGATGAAGCTTCAATGAACTCAGCATATGAGCGTAGGCAAATCACCGTATCAAATGTCTTTAAAAGCAGAGATTCGCGAGATATGATAAGTCTTTTTGTCCCAATTTATGAAAACGCAGAATTCAAAGGAATGTTAGTCGTTTCATTTGGTGTTGCTGAGATGTTGGCACCTATGAAGGATTTGACTAATCCAAAAGATGACAAAAAGATTTATTTGTTTATTGGTGATGCGGCTATTGGGGTTCTTGGTTCAAGAGCTCAGGATTTGATGCAGTTGAATTCAACTTTTAACAATATAAAAAAAGAGATTCACGCAGGAAACAGAGGATTATTTGAAAATACTATTATTAATCCCATTAACACATCTGAGCCTGAGAGGGGTGTTGCGTTCTCTCAGGAGTTCATATTGTTTTATGAGCCTGTGAGAGTTTTAGACGGTTATTGGGGAATTATTTCTGAGACTTCGCGTTCTGCTATTGATGATATTATTTTTGAAAGCGTGTATAAACTGTGGCTAGTCACTTTTTCTACAATTGCGTTCATACTTTTGAGCGGGATATTATTAGGATTTATGATTATGCGCGATCTTAGACATAAAGTGGATGAGAAAACGCGTGAGGTCATAGCTGTTAACGCCCGTTTAGAGGAAACGGTCACGCAAAGAACCCAGGAGCTTGATAATATTAACAAAGAATTAGAGCAGAGAGTTGCCTCTAGGAGTGTGGAGCTTAACAAAAAAATCAAGGAGCTCACAAATACAAGAACTGCAATTCTTAACATTCTTGAGGACGTAAACGCTTCCAAAGATGAAATTGAGAAATCTCATGATAGCTTACTGAAGCTTAACCATGAGATGGAGAAAGCAAATGTTGAGCTTAAGCGCATGGACAACTACAAGAACGAGTTCATATCTGTGACTGCGCACGAGCTCAAGACTCCGCTTGCCTCAATCCACGGATTTGCAGGCCTGCTGCAGAACAAGAATATACTTTCAAATCATAAACAGAGGGATTATTATTTGAGCATAATCATGCAAGATGCTGATAGGCTGAAGAAACTTATTGACGACATCCTGGACCTGTCAAGGCTGGACCTCGGCACCATGAAGTTCACCTTTGACAATGTCAGCGTGCGCGAAGTCTTGAAAGACGTAGTCAAGGAGATGTATATGATTGCAGCTAACAAAAGCCTGATGTTGAATGTATCCGTTGCTGATAATGTTCCGTTGAGTATTGTGGTTGACAAGAGCAGACTGCACCAGGTGCTCATCAATTTAGTCAATAATGCCGTGAAGTACACTGACAAGAAAGGCAAGAGAATAACGGTGAGCTTAGCAATGCAGAATGGCCGGGTTTTGTTCTCAGTTAAAGATCACGGAGTGGGAATCGCCAGAAAGGATTATTCCAAGCTATTCAAGAGGTTCTCACAGATAGACTCGTCTTACACAAGAAAGGTTGGCGGCTCCGGTTTAGGGCTTGCGATTTCAAAGGGCATTGTGGGTGCTCTAGGCGGAAGGATATGGCTCAAGAGCGTGCTTGGCAAAGGCACCACTTTTTATTTTACTCTCCCTGTCAAGAGCAAGGTCACTGGAGCTTCGGAGGCAGAACTTAGTGTGCTCGGAAGCCCAAACGAGCAGTCAAATAATCCTTTTGATGAGCCTGAACCAAAACAAAATAAGAAGGCTTTTGCAAAGGCTCCAGCGCAAGGAGCTGGGAAGTGAGCTTTGCATGAAAGCCCAGAGCCCTAAATACAAGTCATAAATACTCTTGCTTTATAGTTCATCCTTATTTTAGTTCAATTATTACGGATTAATTTTTGATGCGGGATTATTCTAGAAGAATAAACTATTTTAAGAATAAACTGTTTTAGATTCTATTTTTCAGCTATCTTCTTAACCCTGTTCAAGAAATCATTGTTGTCAAATGGTTTTGTGATGTAGTCAAGCACTTTCATGTCCTTCAGCGACATTTTTCCAACTTCTGAGAACCTGGCGACCGTCACAAATATCACTTTCAGGCCTTTGGTCTTGGGGTTATTGCGTATCTTCTCGCAAACTTCCCTGCCTGACATGCTTGGCATCATCATATCAAGGATCACAAGATCAGGCTTATTCTTCTCAAGCAGCTTTAGCGCCTCTGCGCCGCCACTCGCAGTGATGGTCTTGAATCCGCCCGCCTCCAGGATTGCTTTTTCAAGCTCCACGATGTGAGGCTCATCATCCACAATCATTATTGTCTTTGTCATCGTTAAGGGTTTTTGATTCGGACATTTATATGTTTTGCTATTTTTAACATTCTATGATGAGTTTTTGCCTGGCTGCGCAGGGTGTCTACTCTCTATTCTATTATCTCCACAATCTTGTCAGCGAACAAGTTCAGGTCATTCACGAGCCTTGTGCTCTCTTCTTTATAAATACCCTCTGACTTGAGCATGATGAACATTTTTTTGATCACATTCTCTTTATCATCTGTGATGAGATCGTGGGTAAATCGCACAATGGAATCAGGAGCCTGATATATGAGCAATGTCGAGATTGCATCGAAAATGGTTAATGTGCAACCATCCTTCGTCACGGCATGCTTTACTGCTCTTTTTATCCCTTCCAGGTCATCTGGCCGGGAGGTGAATATACACCTTGTTCCTGGTTTGATGTCCTTTTGACTATTGCCGCTTATCGTATCCACAAAAATGAAATTCTCGCAATCTATGTTTTCAGCTCTCAAGTTATTAATGAGGTCGGTGTGAGGTGCGGAGAGGCACACATAGCATATATTTTTACACTTTTGGTTGGCTGATCTTATCATTTCATAAAACCCCTCGGTCTTTCTCTTGTTCTGCAGCAGCACTAGTGCAAGTTTGTTTTGGGTATTCTCTAGGCACGGCATCATCATATTATCACCTGTCCACTTCAATTGGCATCTCGGGAATAGTATAGTGTCTTATTTTGCTAATGCTTTCAAACCTTACCTTTTTGATCTCCTGGAACGGGTTTCTATTGACCACATAGATAAAGATTATCTTCTCAGGCGTGTTTATTCTTTGGCAGAGCACAGGCTCTCTACTCCCGAGATCGAGATCTTTTCTGAGATGCCTTGGAATCAAGAAATATTTTGTAGCTTCATTCTTTCCTCTGCAGGCTATGTTGGTCTCACTATCGGCTACTTTTTCAGAGAATATGTGTACATCATCTAGCTCCCCTCTTAATTGGGTGAGCTCATGGTGTTCCAATAGGGTTTCAACAACAACCTTGTCATGCTCTCTTTTTGAGCTTAAGATTATGCCCATGAGCCCACCTCTTTTTATGCGGTTTTTCTTATCACGGATAAAAGAAACTTTCTTTTAGCCATGGTGTGTGATTCTGGATAAAAATTATACCGTTGGTTAATATATACTTTTTCATCACATAATACACATATGTGTATTTCCAAAAGTTTTTTATAGTTTGTCTTTTTAGATTGACTTGTGAAGAGAAAAGTTATTCAGCACGGACCAGTGACCTTGACAGTATCGTTGCCTTTTAGGTGGGTTAAAAGCCACAACATATCAAAAGGCGATGAGCTTAACGTTGAAGAGGAAGGAAGAGTTCTGAGAATTTATACAGGAGATACTCATCCATTATCAAAAAAGACCTGCGTGGATTTTTCTGGGCTTGATGTCAAGGTAATAAATAGTATAATGGCTCTTCTTCATAAATCTGGCTATGATGAGATAGAAATAACTTATGACCGCCCCGAGATTGTAAAAGTGGTTCAGGACAGGATTAACTCTATGCTTATAGGCTATGAGATCATTGAGCAGAAGGGTGATTCTTGCATTGTGAAGAACATATCAGGAGATCATATATCTGAGATAGACGTTTTAATTAGGCGTACTTTCCTAGTCTCGCTCTCTCTGGCGAATAACAGCCTTGAGGAGATCAAATCCGGTAGCAAGGCCCGTCTCAGGGAGCTGCTAATCCTGGAGATGACTAACAACAAGCTTGTTAATTATTGCCAGCGGCTCCTTAACAATTCACCTTACAAGGACGCAAGGACAATCTACACATACCTGATTATGTGGCTTATCGAGAGCATCTGCGATGACTACAGGGACCTTATAGAAACAATTAACTTAAGGCCGCAGATTAAGATAAGCAATTCATTCCTAGACCTGCTTGGTGAGGTCAATGAGCTCCTTAGTATGTATTATGACTTATTCTATAATTACTCAGATGAGAAATTTGCTGTGATGAAATCCGCCTATGAGTCTCTTAAGTCCAAGATTCTTAAGGCGAAGCTGAACCCGAAAGAGAGGGTTCTGAACTACTACCTGTTTAGCATAGCCAACAGGATCGCTGATTGCCTGGGATCCACGGTTGGTTTGCATCACTAAGCAGCTATTAATTTGTTATATACATTGCCTTCTCTTGGCATCTTGGAAGTATTGCCAGCTCAACTATTCTCCTGAGATTCATCCCTAAAAGCTCTCCTGGATCAGGGTCTGATCCAAAAGCCATGCGGTGGAGTGTCGCGTACGCCTTCCCTAGGTGATGCTGTTTCATGAGGTCTCCCGGATCAGGGTAATTATCACTGTTCCTTTTTAAGACAAGATTTGTCCGTATATGTCTGTAGAACCCTGCTAGTGCGCGGGTGTCATGCCATTGGCTCACATCGTCTCCGCATAGGAATCGCATCTTGATAGAGTATCTTTCGAGGGTTCGACGCTCCTGCTCAGATATATTTGGGTAGAGCCACTCTAGTGCGTGTATGGTGTCATCCTGCTGGAAGGTCAGTCTTCTCAGCGTCTCAAAATCAACAGACCAGACTGCTGTTTGGACTAATTCCTCAATCTCGGTCCTGTCTGGTTTTTTCTGGAATATGAACTCGTCTGATAGGAACAGCTTTGATTTCATCTCCGCCATTGTGTGGTTCCAGCTAGCTCCGTCCCTGAAAGGATGTTTGGCTATCCTATTGAGAGGCCTGGCTAGCAGCATGATAGATTCTCTTTCTGAGTTAGAATTTATGGCCTTTTCTTCTTCGAAATTCTCCAATAATTTCTGTTCATGATCAGATATTATTATGATGTCCTGTTCCATAGAGTATTTTCTTGTTCCGATGAAGGCGTTATCCCTGAGCTGCTTTTTAAGAAGCGCCCGAATGAGCAGTTTCTTGGCTTGAGTATCAGGCTTCTTTTCCAGTTCAATAAAAAAATCAAACAGAGTTGGTCCTTCTATATCATCCATTACCAGGTATTCGTCTACTCTTAGTTGTATTTCAGGAATGTTAGGAAGGTAAAGTTGGCAATGGCTGGCTTTTAACTCTTGCACGTGGTTGTACACCTTGACAGGGATTTCAGCTTCGCTGGCGGTTCTGTACTTTACTAGGAGTGCTCTTCCTTTCAGGTTTGCGTAGTGAAGCACTTTGGCCAGGAAGAAGAACTCCTTTTCATGCCTTCGATCGGTGTACTTGTAGATTCTGATCCTGTCATCTTTTGTTGAATCGCATATTATGGACAGGCATTGTTTTGCGAATTCATTGTTTCCCAGGTCGTAGTAGTGAAACGCATTTGCTAGGTTGTTGGAATTCCTTGTGACGCTCCCTTCAACTGATTGTAATCTGAGCATCGTTTCAAGGTCGGTTTTCTGTTGCTTAAGGCTTGTTATAGTTAGTTCTTGTTCCTCTAATCGAGTCGTGAGACGTGCATTCTTCCCTTCGTTCTCTGCCAACTCACTCTCAATATCAGCAAGTTTCTGTTTAAGCTCCAGGTTTTGTCTTCTGAGCAATCTCTTAGTATCCATGCTGCTGGTTATAAATGTTTAATACATATAAATGTATTTGGATTTCGCAGTATAGCCCTTTTTTTTGGCAAATATATCCTCAGGTTTATCCTTGTTCCATAGTTAGGTTTAAGTCTTGGTGCGATTTTCTGTATTGAAAATATCTTTTGGGGGTGAAAAGATGAAGAAAATATATGTTGTAGCTGTAGCTCTGCTGGTGTTTTCACTGGTGTTGGGCGTTGGAACTGTTGTTTTGGAGGCTGGCGATGAAGCCGCGTTGGATGCGGTTCCTGTTATGATGCCCGCCCACTATGCAGACAACACCGCATTTTGCGACCCGAGATTGGATCCCAACTGCGGGCCTAACCCGCTTGGTCCGTGAGCAGAGGTCGGATTTCAGGCATAGGATCATATTAAACTCTTTATTTTTTTATTATTTGTCTTATGTTCTTCATTAGCAGGTAATCTGTTTCGATATATGTGCCGTTATAGTCCCTTATTCTCGCTATGTCGATCAATGTATTTTTCACAAATCCGTAGGGGTTTTGGTTTGATACCTTTGTGGTGTTAGTATATGAGATGTGCTCTTTTGAGAGTATGCTCTTCAGGATTCTGAATTTTACCTGATTCAAATCTATGTTGCCAGCCCACCTTTGCTCATAGCGAGATATTCCTTCCAGGAATCGCATTGTTGCAATGGTGTCTGTGGGGTTCACTGGTTTTTTTTCAAGGTAGTAGTTGGAGATCATGGATTCTGGCGTTTTGGATATGAAATATGATATCATTTCTTTGATTATATTTTGGCATTCCTTCTTTTTCTTAATCACTCTCAGCATTTGCTCTGGATTTATCCTGCTTATGTTTTTTAGGAAGCATTCTCCTTTGCTGTCATTGCCAAGGGTGCTTGCTTCGCTTATCTCGTTGAATAGTTGTGATCTGTATACCATGCCTATTATCAGGTCAGCATAGTCTTTGCTTTCGGCTTCTCTCAGCCATCTGTTTGATCTTATGAGATGTTGCGTTTTTGCATCCGCATCATCTATTATTATACTCAGATATGCGTTAACATCTTTGATGGTTGTGCCCAACTTTGGATATGCAAGGAAAACTTCGTTTTCTAGATCAAGCAGCCTGAAGGCATCACAGAGTGTTTCGGCTATGCCTGCGTCTCTTTTTGCCGAGGGTTGGCTTGTATTGCCTGCCACGTTTGGTCCGAGCCAGTTTATGTGTTTTGTATGCGGGTTATATCTCTTCTCGATTATTATCTTTACTGCCTCGGCAAATCTTGACCTTATTATATTCGCCTCTTTTTTTCTTGTGGAATATTCTGATGGATGTGCCTTCTTTAGTAGGCTCATGGCTTCCATCGGCCTATAGAACCTGGCCATCACCAATTCCTTCTCATCATTCAGGTTATCTCCGTGTTCTTCCTTTGCAAAGTATATTCCTTCAGCGTATTCAAACATTGCACCTAAGAGTCGATTGTTGGTTTTTTTCAAGGGCTGCTTTGTTTCTAATTCTTCGAAGGCATAGTAGCACATTGGAATTATGAATCCTGCTGTGAGGCTGTCTCCTCCAAGATATGCGAATCTGCCTTTCTCAGCTCCTGAAGATATTGATCCGAATGGATAAATCCTTGGTCTGTATGATCCTCTCATGTCATTCTTCTGATTTATCAGTTCATTATCATTCATGAATTCGAATCGGTCGCATAATCTCCTATATAACGGTATGAGCAAAGGCTTCATATTCTCAAGGCTGTTCACAGAAGGCTTCTGAATCTGGTCCAGTGAAAAGGCAATGGAGTTATCATATTCCCATCTTTGCACTCCCAGATATGATGCTGCTACAATTATAAGAGCTGCTGTTCCTAACTTAGTTGTCTTGATCAGGAGCTCTCTCCTTGTGAGCAGCATCTTCCTTTTGAGGCTTCCCTCAACCTTCACCTTTTCGCCCTTTATAAAGGATGTCAGTGCCTGGTGGAATTCTTTCGAGCTGTATCTTTTCTTCTCATCTTTATCAATCGCCTTGAGCAGTATGTTCTGCAAGGTATATGGAATGTCTTTATTGAACTCACGCGGCAGCTTCATTGGCTTATGTAGAATGTTGAACATAATTGTTGAGTCAGGCATCTCGTTTACGTTCCCGCAGATCAGTCTGCGGGTCAGCATCTCGTAGACTATTGCGCCTAGCGAGAACACGTCAGCTTTTCCACTGATGGCCTTGCGATTTATGATTTCAGGACTCACATACTGGAAAGTGCCTGGCGGGTTACCTTCTCTTGTCAGACTAGCAGTTTGCCCTGACCCGTCTTCAATCATAATCTTCGCAATACCGAAATCTGTTATCTTGACACTGATATCATCATCTTCCATATTGACCAGTATGTTGCCTGGAGTGATGTCCCTATGGATTATTCTTTCTCTGTGTGCATATACTAACCCTCCAAGTACCTTGCTGGCAATCTCGCAGGTAATATTAATAGGCACATTAGTTGGTACAAGCTGATTATGGCTGGCATATGATTTCATCAGTTCGGTCAAGGTCACTCCTTTTACCAGCTCCATGCTGATGAAATAATATCCTTCTAGCTCTCCTACATTGTGAACCCTCACTATGCAAGGATGATTGAGCCTTGCTGCTGCGCTGGCTTCCCTTTTGAACCGCTCTATGAATTCTTCATTAGAAGTGTGTTTTCTCTGGAGGATCTTCAGGGCGAGCCTTAAACGCATCTCCCTGTCGTATGCAGAATATACATCCGCCATTCCTCCGCTGCCTATATGCTCTTCGATGATATACCTATTTCCTAGAACTGTATCCTTTGGAAGTATATATTTCCTTTTGATGATATCTTCAAGCATTTGTCTCTCGCCGCTGTTTTTTGTGGTCCGACCATGTTCCAACCAAATGTCTTGGTTATTATATATCTTGGCAATCAGGTATAAATATCTTGCTGTTAGAAATGATTTTTTGTCTCGGCAATTTTTGCTCTGGCTAAATTCCTAGCTCAGTTCTACAACTCCGTCAACGAACATCGTGAGGTCTTTCACCAGCTCTTCGCTATCCTCTTTTAGTGCGATGTATACTGATTTGATGTTGTGCACCCTTGCCTTGGTCATAAGGTTCTGGGTGAATTTTATGATCTCCCCTATGTCATGGTATATGGCAAGGGTTGATATGGTGTCGAACAGGGCGTTGTCGCATCCTTTCTCCTGTATGGCCTTGGTGAATGCCATACCTAGGTCTGTGATTGCGCTCGGTGATTCCACGAACTCGCAGTTGTCCACAGCCTCCGGCGTTTTCACAGTGCTGGTCAGTACATCGATGAAGAAGTACTTCTCAGTAGGTAATCCGCTGGCCTTAAGATTGTTAATTATGCTTTGATACGGCTTGTTCAGGCAGACATAGCATATCCTATTCGAGGTCGTGTATACAGCTCGGATGACGTTGTTTATCTCTTGGACGTATCGAGCTTTGGGAAATACGATAAGCACTATCTGCTTGTTTCTTAATTCGTCAATTAGCTCCATATGCTATCACATCAATCCTATGGTCTCCTGCTTTTTTAATGTTTTGGTTTAATGCTTGTTTGTTGCGTTTTGTTATGTATAAATGATATATTTTCGTTCAATCTTATAATCCTGCGCTGCAGGCCCTCGTAGGCTTCATCGTACATCTGCCGCGAGATCTTCTTCCTTATGAAATATTTGGTCTGCAGCTCTGCAACCTGGGTCTTGCATGCAGCAAGTTCTATTTCTGATCTTTTGAGCCTTTGCTTCTGCAGATGTGCTGATATGCTCTTGTGGGTGAGCTTGATGATGATGAGTGAAGCTATTGCTGCCAGCAGCAGGTATTTCCAGCTTGCCCTGAGATATTCCTGCAGAGTCTGTTTCTTCTCATTCTGCGCTTCTGCTATAATAAGATTGGCTTTGAGGTTCTCAAGGTCAGCTTGCGCGGAGTTGAGGTTGGTCTCTGCTTCGTCATAATTGCCCCGCGTTAGTTCAGAGCCTGCTTTTCTTATGATTTTAGTGGCCTCGGTGTAATCTTCATTTGCTGATAGGCTGCGGTATTGGCTCTCCAGTGCGCTCAGCTGGCTTTCCAGTTGTTTTGCCTTATCTGAGAGCAAAAGCACGTTTGAGGTGGTCTTCTTTAGCCCCTCGAGCCTCCTGGTCGCAGATTCGTAACTGGCCATGTTTATCTCTGCTTCTGCATCGGCCAGGCCATCGCTTATCCTTGTGGCTGAGATATTCCTCTCCAGGAGCGCTGGGATGCGATCATTCACTAGTTGGTAGAGCGAGATGGTGTTGTTAAGGTGTTCCAGCTCCAGGCTTATTGTTTTGATGCCTGTTATCTCTCCTTTATCAAGGTGTGTTGTCAGAGAATTTTCAAGGAAGGTCAGCCTTGATTTGCTCACATCCAGGCCGTCGATCTTCTGTCCTATGGAAGTGATTGATCCGTTGAGATAGCTGAATTTTGCTTTTATGGTCAGGATTATATCTTTTGTTGCAGACTCTATTATCCTGGCTGCTTCTTCATAGTTCTCTTTGCTGAATTCTTTCTTTGCAGAGTCGATTTTCTGCAGGGTGTAATGGCTGGGGTTTATGGTCTCATCCATGTTCTGGGTCAAACGGTTGCTGTCATTGATGTCCTTCAGCAGCCTTTCAGAGGCGACGATACCTGCCATTGCGATTTCCGAGAGGTTTCTCAGATCATGCACCTCGGATATCCGCTTCTCAACTTTTTCAAGGTCATTTTGGTCCAGGTAGAAGAATCCTTCTGTGATGAGATCGCTCACTCTCAGGGTTCCTGCTCCGCTAATGTTCATCTCATCTTTTATTGAGGTCAGCTCCAGCAATTCTGTTTTTATCATCTGGCGGTAATCATCGGATGTTGATGCCAGGACAGGAGCTGCGAGCATTAGAATCAAAAGAGGAAGAATTATGATCACCATTCCTGCGCTGATCGCCTCTCTTGCATTAATCACATGCCACCTCTTTTTTTCTTATTCTCTCTCACTCTCTCGATCCAGCCATCGTTGCTGTTGTCTACTTCTTCTTTGCCATCGAGAGCTTTGTGTCTATGTCCTGGAGTATGCTCTCCATCCCTGAACTCAGCTTTTTGAAGCTCTCATGGTCCATCGTCTTATCCACATAATATCTTCTCTGGAGAGCCTTCTTCGCCTCCTCGGTCTCCAACCTTATCTTGTTCAGGTCATTGCGCGGGTTTCCGCTTGTTATCTTAAGCCTCTTGAGATTCAGCTCGCTTTTCCTCTTCTCGAGATCAGCCAGGTCGTTCCTGTGCTGCTCCATCTCCTTGTGGTAAGCTCTGGATGGAATTATTTTCTTGACGAAATACTGTTCTTGGATATCGTTTATCTTCTTCTTGATTATGTTCCTGCGGCTCTCAAGCTCATCAAGTCTCATTTTCACCAGGACTAGGCTTCTGGATGAGAAAGCAAATATGCTTATGATTGAGATTATGGCTATTATCAGCACGGCTTCCTTGGCGTGCGATTTCAGTTGGCTGAGCTGATGAGGTATTGTCTGTTCAATATCTTTCTTCTTGAGTCCGATGAGCATTTTTGCCTCTTGAGCCCTTCTCTCAGCCAATGCGTATTCTTCTCTTTCAAATGCCTCTTTGGATAGCGTAATCAATGAGGTTATCTGCTGGTTTTCAACCCCTAGCTCAGAGTAGCTGCTGCTTATGAGTTCCAGCTCTTCCTTTAGTGTGTTGGCTTTATCTATGTCAGCAAGGATGTTGTTGCATAGCACCAGGGCATCAAAGTATTCCTTGTTGTTGAATCTCTTGGTAGATTCACCCATCCTTTCAACGATCCGGCTGGTGGCGATGTTCTTGCTCTCCAGGACTGTGATTTCAGACCTTGCCCTGTCGAAGCACTCTGAGGCTGATTTTTTGTCCTCGGTAAATATTATTATTGCGATGTTGTGTGTGAATCTCTCTTTTTTGTCATCAGCCATGGCTTCAGCTACAAGGGTGGCTTCATATTTTTCGCTGCCAGAGTAGTCAGGGGCGCTTATGAATAGCCTGAACTCCTTTGACTCATTCGTGCGGAGCAGGCTGATCTTTTCAGGGCTGATTTTGTGGTGGAGAAGCGAGAACCCATTTAGTGTCAGGCTTATA
>Ga0315276_10000704_pt1 | contig 28992 bp, 23 predicted proteins | sample YL17G05_0_MG_FD_204542 | JGI IMG/M metagenome (GOLD analysis project Ga0315276, IMG submission 204542) | Sediment microbial communities from Yellowstone Lake, YNP, Wyoming, USA - YL17G05_0 | ecosystem: Environmental > Aquatic > Freshwater > Lake > Sediment | place: USA: Wyoming | collected... | reverse complement strand
CGCCCACGGTGCTCTCGACGATGCCCTTGACCTCGCTGTTGCCCAGCTTGGTCTTGGTCTGCCCCTCGAACTGGGGGTTCTGCATCTTGACCGAGATCACCGCGGTGAGGCCCTCCCGCACATCCTCGCCGCTCACCGTCGCCTTGTTGTTCTTGGTCATCCCCTCGCGCTCGGCGTAGTTCACCAGCGAGCGGGTGAGGGCCGAGCGGAAGCCGATCAGGTGGGTGCCGCCCTCGATCGTGTTGATGTTGTTGACGAAGGAGTGCACCGACTCGACGTAGCTGTCGTTGTACTGGAGCGACACGTCCACGGCCACGCTGTCGCGCTCGCGGCTGAACGTCACCGGCTTCGGATGGAGGACTTCCTTGTTCTGGTTCAGGTACTTCACGAACTCGATGATGCCGCCCTTGTAGACGAACTCGTGGGTCTTGCCGGTGCGCGTGTCCGTGAGGCGGATCTTGAGCCCGCTGTTCAGGAACGCGAGCTCGCGCAGCCGTCCGGCCAGCGTGTCGTAGTGGAAGGTCGTGTCGGCGAAGGTCTTCCCGTCCGGCATGAAGCGCGTGGTCGTGCCGGTGCCCCTGCGCCCCTTCTCGGCGGGGTGCGACTTCATCGCGGCGGTCGGCTTCCCGTACTCGTAGCGCTGGGTGTAGATCGTGCCTTCCTTGAGGACCTCGACCTCGCACCATTCCGCCAGCGCGTTCACCACCGAGACCCCCACGCCGTGCAGGCCGCCGGAGACGTGGTAGCTCTCGCTGTCGAACTTGCCGCCGGCGTGCAGCGTGGTCATGACGACCTCGAGCGCCGGCTTCTTCGTGGTGGCGTGGAGATCCACGGGGATGCCACGCCCGTTGTCCACGACGGTGACGCTGCCGTCCTGCTCGATCGTCACCGAGATCTCGTCGCAGAACCCGCCCAGGGCCTCGTCCACGGAGTTGTCCACCACCTCGTAGACGAGGTGATGCAGCCCGCGCGTGCTCACGTCGCCGATGTACATGGCCGGGCGCTTGCGCACCGCCTCCAGGCCCTCGAGGACCTGGATGCTGGTGGCGTCGTAATGGTGGCCCTTGGCCTTCGTTCCCTCAGCCAATCCGCTCTCCCCCTTCTCGACACTCACCTGAGGATCCCTCCCCGGGGTAGGACGAACCGCACGTTCCGCACCAGGCGGCTGCCGAGGTGCCGGTTGATCTTCCGCATGAGGTCCACCTTGAGGAACCCCAGCTCGTGCATCCAGGCGGAGCCTTCGACCTCGACCTGGAGCACGCCCTCACGGAAGGCCACCGCCCGGGTGTGCCGCGCGATGCGCGGCCCGACGGCCTGTTCCCACTCGTGGACCGCCCGCCAGCCCAGCAGCCCCTCTTCGAGCCCGAGCTGCTTGAAGACGCGCGGGAGCACGCTGGACAGCGACTCCACGCGCTACGTCCCCGCGTCGGGGAGGCGCAGCGGCATGATCAGGCAGAGCAGGTCCTCTTCGCCCTGCGGCATGGCCCCCACGGGCTCGATGACCCCGGCCGAGAGCGACGTCTTCAGCCGGAACAGGACCTGCTCCGTGGGGATGCAGCGCAGGATCTCCAGCAGGTAGCCCGCGTTGTAGCCGATCTCGAGCGGCTCCCCGTCGTACTCGGCGGCCAGCTTCTGCTCGCCGGCCCCCAGCTCCTGCGTGGTCGAGGAGACACCCAGGTCTCCCTTGCGCACCGAGAAGCGCACCTGCCGCGTCACGTTGTCCGCGTGCGAGGCGACGATGTCGATGGCCTGGATGAGGTCGTCGCGGCGCGCCGTGAGGCTGCGTGGATTGTCCTTCGGGATGACCTGCTCGTAGTTCGGATAGGTCCCCTCGAGGAGTCGCGTGATGATCTGCACGCGGTACTCCCCCACCTGGGTGCTGAAGCCCGCCTGGTTGCGGCCGGTGGCGACCTCGATCTCGACCGGGCTGGTGGCCTCCTCGGCCGTGCGGCTCACGGTCTGGAGCGCGCGCGTCGGCACGATGATGCCCTGCGCGGTGAGGCCCGCGTAGGAACCCTTGCGCGAGGCCCGCGAGAGCCGGTGGCCGTCGGTGGCGACGAAGGTCAGCCCCTTCTCGGTGCCCAGGAGCAGCACGCCGTTCAGCTGCGGACGCGTCTCCTCGGTCGAGGAGGAGTACATGGTCCGCGCCGCCAGCCGGGAGAGCGTGGCTCCCTCGAGCGTGACACGCGACTCGCCCTTCAACTCGGGGATGCGCGGGAATTCCGCAGGATCCTGCACGGGAAAGCGCGACCAGCCCTTCCCCTCGCCGTAGTCCACCTGGCACTGTCCGCCGCGCACCGTCAGCGCCAGCGTGCCCTTCGGCATCTTCCGCACGACCTCGTGAAAATGCCGCGCCGAGACCGCCACCTTGCCGGGGCTCGAGATGGTGCAAGGGACCCGCACGGAAGTGGTCACGTCGAGGTCAGTGCCCGTCACGCGCAAACCACCCTTTTCAGCCTCGATCAGCACACAACTCAGGAGCGGCAGGGGGCTCTTGCTCGACACCGATCCAAGGGCCCGCGCGACGGCGAAGGCGAGGTCGCCCTGCTGGATGGTCAGCTCCATAAAGGTCACTCCCTGACTGGGGGAAGCCCAAGTCCGGCCACGGGTTCCGCGGGGCGGGACGACGATCGCCGGAGGCTCACGTCCGAAACCCAAGCATCATAGGCGGCACGAGGGTCGTCCGCAAGTGATTTCGGGTCGCTGTCTATGACTCTAACTGCTTGTTACCCAATAAGAAAAAGACTAGTAGCAGTAGGGGCTGTGGAGTCCGTGGAGGAGCGCTTCCCGGCGCTCGCAAGCGGCGTGCGGACAAGGCTTGGAAAGGGAGCCGGCGGGTGTGGGAAGCCCCGCCCTTTGTGCACGCCTTTGCAAGGTCCTTGCCCACGAGGGTCGGGTATCCCCAGCCCTCCACAGGTTATCCACAGCTCATCCAGTGGCCAGGGTGGAGATGAGGCCGTTGATGCGCTCCGCGAAGTCGTTATCCGTCGCCACCATCGCGCCCACCTTCTCGCAGGCGTAGATGACGGTGGAGTGGTCCCGGCCACCGAAGACGCGGCCGATGTCCACCAGCGAGAGCTCCGTGAGCTGGCGCAGCAGGTACATCGCGACCTGCCGCGGCAGCGCCACCGAGCGCGTCCGCCGCTGGCCGAAGAGCGCCTCGGCCTTGATACCGAACTGCTCGGCCACCAGCGCCACGATGCGCTCCGGCGTGAGCTGGTCGGGCTCCGGGTTGACGTAGTGCTGAAGCACCTCCTCGGCCAGCTCGAGCGAGATCTCCTGGCCGGTCAGAGCGGCCACCGCCATCAGCCGCACCAGGCAGCCCTCGAGGTCGCGGATGTTCGTGCGGACGCGGTCCGCGATGAGCAGCAGCACGTCGTCCGAGAGGCGCACGTCGGCGCCCTCCTGGTCGCAGCGATTGCGCAGGATGGCGATGCGGGTCTCGAGGTCGGGCTGCTTGATGTCGGTGACGAGGCCCTGGTTGAAGCGCGAGGTGAGGCGCGCTTCGAGCATCGGGATGTCCTTGGGCGGCTTGTCCGCGGTCACCACGATCTGCTTGTGCGCGTCGCGCAGCGCGTTGAAGGTGTAGAAGAACTCCTCCTGCGTGCTCTCCTTCCCCGCCAGGAACTGGATGTCGTCGATCAGGAGCAGGTCCACGTTCCGGTACTTGTTGCGGAACGCCAGCGTCTGGGCGTGCTGGATCGCGTAGATCATCTCGTTCGTGAAGCGCTCGGCCGGCACGTAGTAGACGCGCAGGCCCGGCCTGCTGCACATCACCTGGTGGCCGATGGCGTGCAGCAGGTGGGTCTTGCCCAGGCCCGAGCCGCCGAAGATGAAGAGCGGGTTGTAGGAGTGCCCGGGGTTCTGTGCGACGGCCATGCAGGCGGCGTGCGTGAAGCGATTGCTGCTGCCGACGACAAAGCTCTCGAACGAGTGCCGGGGGCTCAGTTGGCTGTCGAGCCACTGGCGCGCGGCGCGCGGTTCGACGGTCGCGGTCGCCACGGGACCGGGGCGGGGCTCGGCGGGCAGCGCCGCGGGCTCGAGGGCCAGGAAGCGGACCTCGGGCGCGGCGCCCAGCACCTCCGACAGGCTCTGGCGCAGCGCGACCAGGTGATGCTCGTGGATCCAATCCACGAAGAAGGCGTTCGGGACTTCTAACTCGACGAGTTGGGCACTGATGGCACGGGGGATGATCGGCTTGAACCAGGTGTCCAGCGCCTGGGGGCTGCCGAGCCTGCCGCGCACGGAGTCGAGGACCTGAGCCCAGATCTGGCTCGTCTCCTCCGAAAGCAACGACTGGACGGCCATTTCAACGGTCCTTGCTGAAAGGTCGCGGAAGTTGTCCACAGGGAGCCAGGTTGCGGCGGCCTCAGCCAGCCGCGGCCCGGGGCCCTGGGGTGCGATGATTTGTGGAGAATGTGGAAAGGACTTATCAACATCTAGGGCAGTGGTTCTATCTCATTTGGCAGAATAACGTTGGGTTCTGTCACGCCTCCTTCCCTCCACACGTTTTCCACATCCCGCCGGGAAGTCGCCAGGGGGCCGCGAAGCAAGCCGCATGGCGAACCGCCACTGCAGACCGAATGCTCGTTCTTGCTTTGATTTGGCTGGGTTTGCCCGTCACCGCGAGCGGCGGCCCAAAGGAGTCTCCGCTCAGGGGCCGGGAGGCTAGCACCGTCACCAAGGCTCGACAAGGCCCATTTTGGCGTCGGGTGCAATGCCGTAAGATGCTGTAGTTGTTATAATTACGGCCAATTATACACCCGTGCAGCTGGGTTGGCGCCGGCCCCCCGGCCGTCATCGGCTCAGAAGGGGAGATTGACCCCCGCCGAGAAGGCCGTGTGGTCGTCGAAGTCGTCGGCGATGCGCAGCTGAAGCTCGGCCGTGATGTGGACGCCGGGGATGGCGCGCAGCTCCGCTCCCAGCCGCAGGGGCATGGAGAAATCGGTCTTGCTCTCGCCGCCCACGTCCCGGCTCGAGAAGCAGAGCATCGCGCCCGCGTAGGGCGCGACCGAGGACTTGCCCGAGAACGGGAGGGTGCGGCTGGCCACGACCGAGGGACCGAGCCTGAGCACCGAGTAGTTGTCGCTCGTCTCCACGCCGAGGCCCCCGCCCACCGCGACGTCCACCGGGAAGCCCGGGGCCGCCTTCGCCACCCCGAAGCGCACGTCGGCGCCCAGGCGCAGCGAGGTCTTGGTGGTGGTTCCGAAGTCGAGCCGCGCGAGCCCGCCCTGGAAGCCGAAGTCCACGTTCGGATAGAAACTCAGCCGCAGCTGGCCCAGCGCGCCGACGACGTTCTCGCTGAAGTTCACGTAGGCGCCGCCCTGCCGCGAGTTCATGGGCAGGATCTCGGCGGGCGTGTACTGCCCGAACACCTGGGCGTGAGCTGTGGGGGCGGGCATGAGGCCCGCGACGAACAGCGCGAGGAGCAGGAGCTTCTTCACGTTCAACCTCCATGTCGGAAGGGTGGGGAGTGCCGGTCCCTGCGTACCCGTGCAACGTCGCAAATCCATGAAACCGCGGTCAAGCAGAAACGCCCCCGCGCCGATTCCGGCGCCGCGGTCGCGGGGCGGGCGATGCCGGGCCGCGACCGGCGGGATCAGCCGCCACGCGCCGTGTCGAAGAAGGCCGACGCCCACGGTGCGCGGGGGCGGAAGCCGAGGCGCAGGTAGACCGCGATCGCGGGGGTGTTGGAATCGTTCACGAACAGGCACGCCGCCCTCGTGCGGGCGAAGAGGCGCGTGCACAACTCCGCGAGGCCCCGACGCGCATGGCCGCGATTGCGGAGCCCGGGCGGCACGAAGACGCCCGAGACCTGCACGACGTCGGCGGTGAGTGCGCTCAGGCTGGCCCGGAAGCGCAACGCGCCATCCGCCAGCCAGAGATAGGTGTAGCCCTGGCGGCACTCCTCCTCGACCCGTCGGGCGTAGGACTCCGGCTCCGCCAGGCGCGGATCCTCCTCGAGCTCCTCCGCCCGCAGCTCGGCGCCGGTGCGGTGGACGAGGTCGTAATCCTCGGGTTGCGCCGGCCGCAGCTCGGCGAGCCGCTCGAAGGGCGGCAGGCCGCCGCGCTCGACCGCCATGTAGGTCTGCGGCAGCTCGAGCCTGGGCGTGAGACGCGCATCGCGCAGGCAGGTCACCACCGCCGCGACCGCTACGCGGGGTCCGACGACCTGGAAGCGGGACGGGACGACGGAGAGCCGTCCTGCGACGCGTGTGGCAAGGGCGGCCAGCACCGCCGGATCGTCGCCCACGGGCAGGATGGCCCCGGAGGCGCCGCCCAGGCAGACGAGACCTTCGAGCGCGCCTCCGCGGCGCGCCACCCAGTACTCGTCGCGCGGTGCGCCCAGCGCGTCGCGCAGCACCAGGGCCAGGAGGTAGGCGTTCGCCACCGGGTCGCGGTCGAGCCAGCCGAAGACCTCGAGCATCTCGGGGTAGCCGGCCTGCTCGACGATGACCGCGGTGGAGTCGGCGTGGTGGGACATGGGATTCCCTCGCGCTGTGGGCTTTCCCGCGCGAGGGCAATCTAGCCCGCGGGGGTGCGGCCGACAACCGCCCACCGTAGCCCTCACTCCTCCGCGGCGGCGCTCCTCCCCCGCCCGCGCTTCTTCTCGGCCTCGAGCCGCTTGGCGGCGAGGCGCCTCTCGACCGCGGTGCGCGTGGGCCTCGTCGGCCGGCGGGGCTTCGGCTTGCGGGCGCGGCGCTTCAGCTCCTCGAGCACCCGCGCCAGCGCGGCCTCGCGGTTGCGCGCCTGCGAGCGGCTCTCGGTGGCGATGCGCACGACGCCGCTCGGCAGGTGGCGCACGCGCACGCTGGACTCGGTCTTGTTCTTCTTCTGCCCGCCGGGCCCCGACGACTTGTAGGGCGTGATCTCGCAGTCGCGGGCGAGACGTTCGAGGTCGGGAGGGAGCGGCATGGCGGTGGACGCTACTCCCCGTCGCGGATCCGGGCCACGACCTTGCCGGCGATCAGGCGGTCGAGCGCCGTGCGGTCGGGCGCATCCAGCACGATGAAGTCGCTCCCGTCGCGGCCCGGGAGCAGGAGCAGTTGGCGCCCGTTCCAGAGCGCGCGGCTCAGGACCAGGTGCCCGGAGAGCCGCACCGCGTGCGGCGCGAAACGCTCCAGCGGCCAGCTCTTGCGGCTGACGATGGCGAGGTCGCCGGCCGCGAGCACGTCGTCCACGCGCCGGGCGCCGGCGCTCGAGAGGCGGAACGCGAAGGGCCGCACGGGCGGCTCGATCCCGGCCAGCGAGTCGGCGGCGATGCGATGCGTGCCGAGGATGCGCGGACCGGGATGCGAGTCGTCGCCGGGGTCGGCGCCCTCCTCGATCTCGGGCACTAGGATCTTCGCCTGCGGCACCGCCGCGGGAGGTGGCGCGGGCGGGATCGCGGGCAGCCCGCGCGCGAGCGTGTCGCGGTGGTACTCCCGCGCGCCGGCGATCGGCCGGGCCTGCTCGAGTGAGGCCGGGTCGGGGCTCGCCGCCGCGATCGGCGCATCGACCCCCGCCGGCGCGCGCTGCGACGGCCACGGCTCGGTCCCTCCCTGCGCGACCGGTCCCGCGTACCCCGGATGCCCCAGCGCCTCGGCGAGGATCTGCACGGCGCGGGCCGTCTCGAAGGGATCCGAGCGCTTCCCCGTCGTCGCCCAGGCGAGGTAGATGCGCTGGTCGTCGCGGAGCGCATCGGCCAGCCGCAGAGCCAGGGCCGGGTGCGGCGTCTTCGCCCCGCTCTCGATCTGGGAGAGGTAGGAGGCCGAGCTCGCCTTGAGCCCCACCGTGAGCGCCACGTCGCGCACGGTGAGCCCGAGCGCCTCCCGGCGCTGCCTCATGCGTCCCCCGACGGGGTGTGTGGTCGGTTTGGGCGGGCGGCCACGCCTGGGCAGGTCGGGCGGGTTCATGAGCGGCATTCTAGACCGGTCTTCGATTTGATTACCAGCGCTATAAAAATACCTGGCATATTTGAGTGCTGTTATGGTTTATATCTTGTGAGCTTGCGGGTCTTTCCATCTTACTCCTGATTTGAGAGTCGCTTGATGTTTGGATCCAATAGACTCTCAATGCCTGCGTCGTGGAGATCAAGTTCACCTGGACGCTGAACCTCGCCCATCCAGGCCCCGGCGGCGCCGTGGGGTCAGCAGGGGAGGGGCTGCGGTCGGGCGAGACCCGTGGCCCGGCCTTCACGGAGGTCCCGGCGGGGACCTCGCGCCTCGGCGCATCAGCCCGCGCTCGCCCTCAGTGCATCGGGCGCACCGGCTCGATGAGGCCGGGCGCATCCATTCCGCCGAGGAAGCGATAGCTGATGCCCAGGGCGACGCGGCTGCCCCGGCGGAAGACCCGCGGCGAGTAGGCGGAGTACAGCGCGCGCTCCTGCTGCTCGATGAACGACAACGACAAGCTGGTGCGGTCCTCGAGGAAATAAGCGATGCCCGCTGCAGCGTAGGTGTTCCAGCGGTCTTCCATGAGGAGGCCACCGTTTCCATCCGGCATGAAATAGCTCCGGGACTGCTGCAATGAAGCATCGGCGGCCCATCGGTCGCTCACGTACCAGCTCGCGGTGGCGCCGGAGGACTGATCCAGCCCTCTCTCGCCCGCCCGCACCGGGCAGGTCAGCCGGGTCCAGGCATCGAACTGCCAGCGCCAGCCGGCGGGCAGGTGGTACTCCGCCTCGCCCCCCACCAGGACCTGGTCGTACGAGTCCACGGATCGCCGGGTGTTCTCCGAGAGGAAGGCGTATTCCAGGACATCGTCGAGGTAGCTCCGATAGATGCTCTGCCACTCCGTGCGAGCGATGAAGTGCGTCGTGGTGATTCCGCCCGCCACCCCGATGAACCAGCCCCGCTGGCGCGCGGGGCGCCGGGCGGGCGCGGTGCGCTCCCGCGCGCGCAGCACGCTGTACGCGTCCAGGCCGTCCCCGTGCAGCGCGCCGTCCTCGCGCAGGATACGCTCGAGGTCGCGCCAGACGTACCGGTCCTGGCGCTCGTGGGCCTGCGCGTAGAAAGGCGCCACGTAGTAGAGCGCCGCGAGCTTCGAGCGCGCCTGCGCGGACAGCGGCCGGGTGAGCGCGCCGGTCTCGATCAGGCGCTCCTCCAGCACGTGCACGTCGTGGACGACCGAGGCGTCCCGCACGCGGCCGAATCCCGCGAAGAGCTCGGCGTGCAGCAGCGTCTGATACACGTGGTCGGCGCTGGTCTGGCGGGCCTCGCTTCGCCGCACCTCCGGGAACTCCTGGCTCAGCAGGTTGTCGGCCCGTCTCCAGTTCTGTCCGTAGTCGCCCGTGGCGAGGGCGCTGATCCCCAGGGCCAGCGGCGTCTGCAATGGATAGGAGCGGAGCAATCCGTCGAGCCGCCAGGATTCCGCGGCGCTTCGATCCACGTCGTCCAGGCGGGTCCGGTACTCGAGGGCCGTGGCACCGCTGCGCGAGTGGCCGGTCTGCACCCGTCCGGCGAGCTCGAGGCCGTAGCCGTACTGGAGGGCATCGGAGTCCCAGCCGCCCGCCAGGCGGCTCTGGAGGAGGGAGGACAGCCAGCTGGCGCGGGCATAGACACCGTCGCCATCCTGGTGGTTCCGTCCGGCGGAGAAACCCGCCGCCACGAAGCCACTGCGCCACGAATGCTCGGGGATGCGGAACTCGGCGAACGGATCGGTGGCGGCGACCGCGGGCAGCGCAAGCGACAGGCAAAGGGCGAGGAACAGGAGCGGCTTCATCGGTGGTCTCCAGTGGGTGCGGTCGGGGTGGCACGAGGCAGGTGAAATCCTAGCACGCCCACAGCCTCGCCCGGCGCCATTTCCGCGCCCTGTGCTAGCCTCGCGCGCATGAGTCCGTCCGATTCCGCGACGCCCGCCCCGCGTCCCGAGTCCGGCGCCGCGCCCGCCCGGCGCGGGCTCCCGGGCCTGCCGCGCAACGTCGTCGCGCTGGGCTTCGTCTCGTTGCTGACCGACGTCTCGACCGAGATGATTGTCCCGGTGCTGCCGCTCTTCGTGGTCGGCGTGCTCGGGGCCTCGATGGCGAGCCTCGGCGTCATCGAGGGCGTGGCCGAGAGCACGGCCGCGCTCATGCGGCTCGGCTCGGGCTGGCTCTCGGACCGGATCGGGCGCCGCAAGCCGTTCCTCTTCTTCGGCTACGGCATCTCGGCCGCGGCCAAGGCCGCGCTGGCCGTGGCGCTCTCCTGGCCCATGGTGCTGGCGCTGCGTTTCGGCGACCGCGTCGGCAAGGGGCTGCGCAATCCACCGCGCGACGCGCTCATCGCCGACTCGGTGGAGCCGCGCCACCTGGGGCGCGCGTTCGGCTTCCACCGCGGGCTCGACACGCTGGGCGCGGCCCTCGGGCCGCTCGTCGCCTTCGCCATGCTGCGGGCCTTCCCGGGCGGGTTCCGCCGCATCTTCCTGCTGTCGGTGGTGCCGGCCGCGCTCGCGCTCGTGGTGCTCGCGGTGTTCGTGCGGGCGAAGCGCCACGAGGCCGCGCGCGTCGCGGCACCGCTCTTCGCCGAGACCCGGGCCATGGGCGGCCCGTTCCACCGCTTCCTGCTCGTGGCCGGGCTCTTCTCGCTCGCCAACTCGAGCACCGCCTTCCTGCTGCTGCTCGCCGCCGACCGGACGCACGGCGCGGGCTTCACGAGCGCCCAGGTCGTGCTGGTCTACCTGCTCTACAACCTGGTCTACGCCCTGCTCTCGTGGCCGGTGGGCGAGCTCTCCGACCGGATCGGGCGCCGCTCCATCCTGCTCGGTGCCTACCTGCTCTTCGCCGCGCTCTACGCGCTGCTCGCCTGGCGCGCCGGGACCGCCTTCGTCATCGCGGGCTTCGTCGTCCTCGGCCTGCACAGCGCGATGCTCGAGGCCTCGCAGCGCAGCATGCTCGGCGACCTGGTCGCGCCGGCGCGCCGGGGCACGGCGTACGGTCTCTACTACACCGTGGTCGGCGTGGCTCTGCTGCCGGCGAGTGTGATCGCGGGCGCCCTCTGGGACCGGCTGGGCCCGCGCGCGATGTTCGCGGCGGACGCGGCGATCGCGCTCCTGGCGGGGTTGCTCTTCGCGGTTCTCCTGCCGTCGCGCCGCGAGTACAGTGACCGCCATGTCCACGCTGGCTGAGCTGGGGGAGTTCGAGGTCATCCGCCGCCTGAGCGCGGCTCGCAGCGGCGCGGATCGCGGGCGGTCCTTCGCCGCGGACCCGCGCGCGGGCGTGGTGGTCGGCAGCGGCGATGACGCCGCCGTGCTGCGCCCCGCACCGGGCGCGGACCTGGTCGCGACGACCGACGCCTTCGTCGAGGGCGGGCACTTCCTGCGCGACTGGTGCCCGCCGCGCGTGGCCGGGGCGCGCCTGGCCCAGGCCAACCTGAGCGACCTGGCGGCCATGGCCGCGACCCCGCGCTGGGCCCTGCTCTCGATCGGCGCGCGCGGGGAGAGCGAGATCGGGGACCTGGTCGCGTTCCAGTCGGGGCTGACCGGTGCGCTGGAAGCCGCGGGCGCGGTGCTGGTGGGGGGGAACCTGACCGCGGTGGCGGGCGCCGAGTGGTATTCGCTGACGCTGCTGGGTGAGTGCGAGCGCGGGCGGGAGTGGACGCGCTTCGGGGCGCGCCCGGGCGACCTGGTCGCGGTGAGCGGCCGTCCGGGCCGCGCGGGCGCGGGGCTCCGGCTCGTCCGCGTGCTGGGCGAAGGGGCGCGCGCGCCGCAGTGGGCGCCACTCCTCGAGGCGTGGCTCGCGCCGCTGGCGCGCGTGACGCTGGCCCGCGCGCTGCGCGAGACCGGGGCGGTGACGGCAGCCATCGATATCTCGGACGGCTTCGCCGGCGACCTCGGCCACCTGTGCGAGTCGAGCGGCGCGGGCGCCGAGGTGGACGAGAGCGCGTGGCCGCAAGACCCGCTGCTCGCCGGCGCCGCGGCCGCCCTCGGCGTGGCGCCCGCGATACTACGCTTCGGGCCGAGCGACGACTACGAGTTGCTGCTCGCCGTGGACCCCGCGGGCCGCGCCGACTGCGAGCGGGCGGCCGCGGCCGCGGGATCTCCGCTGGCGTTCGTGGGCCGCTTCACCGCGGCGCCCGGCCTGCTCGCGCTGCGTTCAGCGGGCGGCGTCACGCGGCCCCTCGGCGGCGCGGGCCACGACCATTTCGGGGCTGCCGGCTGACGAATCAACGGTAACGCTGCTTGATGAGCCCCCAGGACGCCGGCGTCGGCGCTGACCGGCGCGGAGTTGAAGATCCCGCCTTCGGTGCGGGACGAGCCGCTCGTGGCGCTGTGCAGGCCGCTCACCCAGACCCACACCACGTGGTCGCCGTGATGGATGGTCACGGTGGCGGGCGTGAAGTGGATGTTGCTGACGTCCACGCGGACCTGCCCGGCCCGGGCCGGGATCGCGGCGGCGGACAGCATGGCCATGATTAGAAAGACGGTGGTGGGGCGCACCGGGCACGTCCTGGGGGGAATCGCGGGTGGGCCCGCCGCAGCGGGTGGCGACTGCGGCCAGTGCGTCGGGCTGTACGGGCTTAGGATGCGGTGAAGAGGCTCCCGGTTCGGCCGACGGGGTGCGCGAAGCGGGCCTCGAGGTCCAGCAGCTTGCGCTTGCGGGGGAGGCCCCCGCCATAGCCCGTGAGACTCCCGTCCGCGCCGATGACGCGGTGGCACGGCACGATGATGGGGAGGGGGTTGTGGTTGTTCGCCAGCCCGACCGCGCGCGCCGCCCCGGGCTGACCGAGGGCCCTGGCGATCTGCCCGTAGGCGCGGGTCTCGCCGTAGGGGATCCTGCACAGCGCCCGCCAGACCTTGAGTTGGAACTCGGTCCCGATGGGGTCCAGCGGAAGGTCGAACCTCATCAGGTTCCCGCAGAAATAATCGTCGAGTTGGTCCACGACCGGCTTGAGCTCGAGGAGCGATGGCTCCCACTTCGCGTCCGGGGCCGCCGCGGCGTGGGAGGCGAAGGCGCGCTTGAGGCTCCTGCGTTCCAGGAAGTCCACGAAGCGCAGGCCGCGCTCGGTACGGGCCAGGAAGAGCAGCCCGAGGGGCGATGACATGATATGGTAGGCGAGCCTCACGCCGGCAGCATAGCCGAGGCCGGAATGGGGGGCCAATCGGCGGCGCTCAGCCCCTCCCGAGTGGCCCCCAGCGCCCTGTGCGGGCGCGGTAGCGCCGGTACTCGTCGCCAAAGCTGGCCTGGAGCGCCGCTTCCTCGCGCGCCACGCGAGCCGACGTCGCCAGGGCCATCACCACCACCAGCGGGAGCGTGCCCGCGCCGCCGAAAACCAGGGCGGCTCCCAGGTTCGACAAGCAGGCGCCGGCGTACCCGGGGTGGCGCATCCAGGCGTAGACCCCGCCGGTCTCGATGGTGTGTTCGCGCTGCACCTCGATGACGGGGGAGAAGCGCTCGCCCAGCCGATACATGGCGAGGACGCGCAGGAGCAGTCCCGCGCCCGCCAGAGCCACACCCGCCCAGCGCAGGATCTCGCCGCCGGGGAGCGGCCAGAGGCCGGCACGCTCACTCCAGGCCGAGAGCACCGGGGTCAGGAGCGGCACGAGCACCAGGGTGGCGAGCACGAAGCGCTGGTCCGCGCGCTGTTCCCGCGGGTCGCGCAGGCGGCGGCGGCGCAGTCCTGCGAGCGCCCCGTAGCCAGCCGCCCAGATGACGAGCAGTGCGATGGCGCGCGGGTGATTCAGGAGCGCGTGCGCGCCCCCGACGCCCCACCCCAGCAGCGCGGCGTCGAGGCCCAGCATGAGGGCGCTGCCGAGCAGCGAGAGCGCGGGGTTCGGCGCGGCGGGCGCGGTCACTCGATCACCAGCTCCTGCTTCTCCCAGTCGATCGTCATGCGCCGGCCGCTCAGGAAGTCGCTCGAGAGCAGCGCGTCGCGGCGCACGCCGAGCCGCCACAGCTCGGCGGAGTCGAGTGCGCCGGACCAGCCGCCCACCTTGTCCTTCACGATCGGACCCACCGTGACGGTGGCCACCTGCACGCCGGCCCACGAGTGTCCCTGGAGCCAGGTGCCGGCCGTCCGCATGGCGCGCGCGATCACCCCGGGCCGCGCGCCGATCTCCTCGAACACCTCGGGCGGGGCGCCCACGCCGCAGCCGGGCACCCCGGTCTGGAGCACCATGGCCATGCGGCGCCCGCTGTTGAGCGAGCCGTAGACGGTGAGCTCCCGCTCGCCCCAGAGCTCGAAGGGAATACGCACCGCCCCGGCGCCCGCGGTGATGGCCGCGCCCGCGGGCTGCAGGACGAGCGCGCACTTGTGGTAGTCGAGGGTGGGCGTGAAGCGCGAGAGCAGGTTGATCCCGATCACCCCCGCCACGCTCTCGCCTCCGGGGTTGGCCTCGAGGCTCCAGCGCCGCAGGGCCGTGGCGGCGGCGGGGACGCGCTCGATCCGCAGCCCGCCCAGGTCGAGGCGCTGCACCAGCGCCACGCGCGCGGCGACGCGTGTGCCGCTCCAGAAGACCGGCACCTGCTCGGGCATGAGCGTCACGCCGCAGCGCCGCGCCGCGGACGGGTCGAGGAGCAGGTCGGCGACACCCGTGTCGATTGCGAGCAGCACGTTCTGCCCGTTGAGCTTCGCCTTCACGATCGGCACGGGCCAGCAGCGGATCCACGGGAGCTGGACCCGTCCGGGCCCCTGGATCCTCCAGGCGCCCTCCGGTTCGGCGAGCCGGCGCAGCAGCGCCGCGCGGCCGGCTTGTCCCGTCGCCTCGGCGAGCGCGGCGGCCTCCTCCCAGCGGCCGCGGCGCAGGCGCGCGGCGAGCAGGTCCTCCGTGGCGCCGTCCACGCGGCCCGCGACGGGCGCGAGCAGGCTCTCGGCGCGCGCGGGCGAGCCGCGGAAGAGGGCGATCTTGCCGAGCCCGGCCGCGGCGGTCTCGTCCGCGGGCGCGAGAGCGACGACCCGCGCGAACAGCCGCTGCGCCTCGTCGAGGTTCCCGAGCCTGAGGTGCGCCGCCGCCAGGGAATCCAGGCGCACCGCCGTGAGCGGCTGGCCCACGGTGTCGCGCGCGGCGAGCCGCAGGGTCAGCTGGGCGTCGCGGAACGAGGGATCCGGCTGGAGCCAGTCGGCGCGGGCGGGCGCCGGCGGGCCCAGGGCCAGCGCCAGCACCGCCGCGAGCGCGAGGCCCGGGACGAGCGTGAGGGGATGGATGCGCATCATGCCTCCAGGAAGCGGCGGGCCACGCGCAGCAGCACCTCCGCGCCGATCTCGATGCAGCCCTCGTCCACGTCGAAGCGCGGATGGTGGTGCATGTGGGTCAGGCCCTTCTGTTCGTTGCGTGAGCCGACGGCCAGGAATGCGCCCGGCACCTCGTGCAGGAAGACCGAGAAGTCCTCGCCGCCCATGGTCCGGATGTGGGTGACCACGTTCTCGCGTCCCACCACCTCGGCGGCGGCCTCGTGGGCCAGTTCGGCCATGGCCGGGTCGTTCACGGTGGGCCGGTTGTGGCGCGTGTAGGCCACCTCGGCCGTGCAGCCCAGCGCCCCGGCCACGCCGTGCACGATGCGCTCGAAACGCCCGGGCAGCTCCTGCCACAGGGCGGAGTCGAAGGTGCGGACCGTGCCGTTCATCCACGCGCTCTCGGGGATGATGTTGAAGGCCGTGCCGGCCCGCACCTGGGTCACGCTCACCACCACCTCGAGCAGCGGATCGGTGGTGCGGCTCGCGATGGTCTGCAGGGCGGTGATGATGTGGGCCAGCGCCACCACGGGGTCGATGCCCTGGTGGGGCGCGGCCGCGTGCGCGCCGCGGCCGGTGATGGTCACGGCGAAGTCGTCCACCGAGGCCATCCAGCCGCCGCGCGTCACCCCGACCTTGCCGACCGCGAGGTCCTGCCAGACGTGGACCCCGAAGGCGGCGTCCACCTTCGGGTCGCGGAGCACGCCGTCGGCGACCATGCCGAGCGCGCCGCCGCCCTGCTCCTCGGCGGGCTGGAAGCAGAGCTTCACCGCGCCGGGCAGCGAGGGCGCCTGTCGCACGAGCTGCTTCGCGACGCCGAGCAGCCCGGCGACGTGGCAGTCGTGGCCGCAGGCGTGCATCCGGCCCTCGATCCGCGAGCGGTAGGGGACGTCGTTCTCCTCCTGGATCGGGAGCGCGTCCATGTCGGCGCGGAGCAGGACCGTCCGGCCGGGGCGCGCGCCGCGGATGGTGGCCACCACGCCGGTGCGGCCCACGCCGGTGCGCGGCTCGAGCCCCAGCGCGCGGAGCCGCTCGGCGACGAACGCCGCGGTGCGCGTCTCCTCGAAGGCGATCTCGGGATGCGCGTGCAGGTCGCGACGGGCCTCGGCCATTTCCTGGACGTCGGCGGCGCTGAGGATGCGACTCGGAGTGCTCATCGGGTTCCCTCCGGGGGCTGCGCGCTCCGGGGATGGACCGCGCGCCCGCGTGCGGTCCGCAGTGTAGCGCCGCGACTGCGGGGACCGCCACCGCGACCGGAACGAGCGCGGGCCGGGGATGGTTCCCCGGCCCGCGCTCGTTCCCGCCCGCGGCGACCTACGGCGTGGCCGTGGTGTCCGCGGGGGCCGTCTCGCCCTGCTTCAGCAGGCGCCGGCGCTCGACTTCCTTCTTCAGCACTTCTTTGTTGAGCACCGTGAACTCGACCCGGCGGTTCTGTGCCTTGTTTTCGTCGCTGACGTTCGGGACCAGCGGCTTGTCCTTGCCGTAGCCCTTTACGGTGAACCGCGTGCTGTCGAGCGCCGCGTACTTGCCGTTCATGTACGACAGCACCGACTCCGCCCGCAGGAACGAGAGCTTCTTGTTCAGCGCCGCGCCGCCGACGTTGTCCGTGTGGCCGCCGACCTCGAGCTTCAGCTGCGGCCACTGCGACAGCAGCTGCCCGACCACGTCGAGGGTCTGGAAGGACTCGGGCTTCAGGATGGCTTTGCCGGTGTCGAACTGGATGTTCTGGAGCCGGATCTTGCCGGTGTCCATCAGCTCGGTCTCGCGCTCGACCAGCTCGATCACGCAGCCCACGCTGTCCACCTTGAGACCGGCCGGCGTGTCCGGGCACTGGTCGATGCCGTCGCAGACGCCGTCACCGTCCGCGTCGGACGTGCAGCCCTTCGCGTCGATGGTGCAGCCCTTGATCGAGTTCGGGCACTGATCGATGCCGTCCAGGACGCCGTCGCCGTCCGCGTCCGAGGGACATCCCCTGGCGTCCACGGTGGCGCCCTTCGGCGTGTCCGCGCACTGGTCCAGCCCATCGCACACGAAGTCGCCGTCCGCGTCCGACTGGCAGCCGGTCTTGCCCACCGTGCAGCCCTTGGGCGTCTCGGCGCACTTGTCGAGTCCGTCGAAGACGGCATCGCCGTCGGTGTCGATCGGACAGCCCTTCGCGTCCACCGTGGCGCCGCGCGGAGTGTCCGGGCACTTGTCGCGGCTGTCGGGCACGGCGTCGCCGTCGGTGTCGCGGCCCTGCGCGCCGATGGCGAGCGTCAGGCCGGCGCTCAGCGTGAGGTAGTTCACGCTGGGCGCGCCCTGGGTATCCTTGGGCAGCCAGTGGGCCTCGCGCGCCTCGAGCCGCAGGCCGAGGGCGTCGGTCAGCCACAGCCGCACGCCGCCGCCCGCTTCCAGCAGGCCCTGGTTGAGCCGGGCCGCGTCGCTCGAGAGCCCTTCGGTCGGGTCCGTGCTCAAGCGGCCGGCGCCCCCGCCGACGAAGAAGTAGGGCCCGCCGACACGGGTCGCCCACGGGCTCATGACCAGGTTCGCCGTGGCGTGGAGGAACGAGACGTTCGCGCCGCCCACCACGTCCTCGACGGTCGGGGTCACGCCGCCCGCCAGCTCGAGGGCCCAGAGCGGGCCGCGCTGGTAGCCGAGCCGGCCGCCCATGTAGAGCTTGTCTGCGAGGGGGTGACCGTCGGGCCAGTTGAAATCGCTGTCGAAGACCGTGAAGCCCCCCATGGGGGACACGTAGAGGTAACGCCCGACGGGATCCGCCGTGGCTGCCTGCGCCGCGAGCAGGGCGACGACGGCCAGCAGTACGGGCCAGAGACGCGCGCGCATCGAACTCTCCTTAGGGTAAGGGCCGCCCGGGGCGCGGTGGCTCCGCGCCCGGACTTGACAGACTCCGCGACGATACCGAGCGGGATGGGCGCTGGCAAGCGCGCCCGGCCCGGCGGTCGTGGGCACGGCGCGGCCCGTGCGGGCCCGCGGCCCGCGCCCGCCCGGTCAGAACGTGGTCTGGAGCGACAGGAAGCCCTTGTCGTGGTGGTGCCAGACTTCGTAGCGCTCGGGGTCGAGCTCGATGCCCTCGATGCCGCTCAGCGAGACCCGGCCGAAGCGGGCCACGACCCCGAGATAGGCGCGCGATTCGTTGCGCGTGCCGTGGGTGCGGTAGCCGGCCGCGCCGGACCTGCTGACGCTCACGCGGTCGAAGAGGCCTCCCAGCCGCACGACGAGATCCGTCCGCGCCGCCCAGCGGGCTTCGAGCTGGAGCGTGCGGTCGATCGCGTGGAAGCGGGCGTCGGCGAGCGGCGGCCGGTAGCTCTGCATGCGGTCCGCGTAGAGCCAGCGCCCCTCGATCGCGACGTCCCGCCACGCCGCGCGGCGCGCGGCCAGCTCGACCTGCCACATGCGGCGCGATTTGCGCGCGTCCCCGGCGGAGAGGTCAAGGGGCTGGTCGGTGCTGCGGGCCTGCCGGTTCTCGGTGCGTGCCATCCAGGTGGCGCCCAGGGCCCGCGCCTCGAGCGCAGCAGAGCCCCAGGTGCCCCACAGGGACTGCGCCCGCCCGGGATCCGGGCTGCTGTAGAGGCCCACGCGCTTGCGGGCGAGCGTGAGCCACTTGCCCTCGGCCTCCAGGCGCCAGCGGGCCCGCCGCCGCGCGGCCTTGAAGGCCGGCTCCCAGGGATGCCGGTCGTACGGGGCGCCGCTCTCGCCCACCCGCGTCTGGCGCCAGGCCCACAGGTTGTTGAAGAGGTCTTCGAGTCCGTAGACGAGCCTCAGTTGATCGCGAGTGGTGTCGGCGCCCAGCTCCCACGCGAGCGCGAAGTCCTGGCGCGACTTGTCGTAGGTGGGCCGGAACATCACGCCCAGCGTGCCCGTGCGCAGCGGGAACAGGAACCACAACTCGAGGTTCTCGTAGGCGGTCAGGTCGCTCTCGACCTGGTCGAGGCGCAGACCGAAACGCGCGCGGCGGCCGAGCGGGGAGGCGAGCTTGAGCTCGTTGTCCATGTACCATTGCCCCGAGGTGAAGCAGCCCTGCGAGGTGCGGAAGGCCTGCGGCGCCCGTTCCCACTCGTCGCGCCACTCGGCCGGCGGACGCGCGAGCAGATGGTCGAGGATGCTCTCGTCGTCCTCCTCGGGGCGCTCGACGTCGAAGCTGGAGAACTCCTCGGTCGAGGCGCGCGCCGGCGCCGTGGACGCGGCGGGGAGCAGCGTCAGCGCGAGCAGTAGCGCGAGCCGGCGCGCGGCCGCCGCCGAGGATCCGCGTGCGGCGTGGCGGCCGGCCAAGGCTAGGCCCCCGTGGCCCGCAGGCCGGCGGCTTCGAGCCGCTCGACGAACGCCCGCGCACGGCGTGTGAGCTCGTCGAAGCGCCCGGCCGCAGCCAGCGCCGGGTCGGCGAGAGAGGCGCCGAGGCCGACGCCGACGCAGCCCGCCTCGAGGAAGGGGACCACGTTCTCGAGCGTGGTCCCGCCCGCGGCCAGCAGGGGGATGTCGGGCAGTGGGTCGCGGATGATGTGGATGTAGGCCGGTCCGCCGGCGACCCCCACGGGGTAGACCTTCACGACCTGCGCACCGGCGTCCCGCGCGGCGATGATCTCGGTCGTGGTGTAGGCGCCGGGGCAGAAGAGCACGCCCGCGCCCGCGGCCTCGTCCGCCACCTCGCGCGCGAGGTTGGGCGCGATCAGGAAGCGCGCGCCCGCGGCGAGCGCCTCACGCGCCTGCGCGGCGGTGAGCACGGTGCCGGCGCCGACGGTGAGCCCCGGCTCGTCCCGCAGGGCCGCCATCACCCGGGGCGCGCCGGGGACCGTGAAGGTGATCTCGACGATCCGCACGCCGCCCGCGGCGACAGCCCGGGCCGCGCCCAGCGCGGACTGCGCGTCCGGCGCGCGGATCACCGCGACGAGGCGTTGTTCGCGCAGACGGGTGAAGGCGTCCGGCTCCATGCAGGGTGCTCCTCCGGGTCCGCGTCCCTCCCGCGTGGCGTGCGGCTCGCCACGGCGGGGGCGGCGCATTGTATAGTCCGGACGGTCGCGAACGCCAAGGACTCCGCTTCCCCGCGGGCCCCGCCCGGGCCCGCGCCCCACCCCGCGAGGGCCGTCATCCATGAACGCTCGCTCCGCCGTCTCCCGCGCCCCGCTGCGCCTGCTCGGCACCGTGCTCGCCGTCGTGGCGGTCCTCGCGGCCGCAGCCTGGATCGCGCTCGCCACGCTGCTCCCGCACGACCGCGTCCTGGCGCTCCTGCGCGGACAGCTGGCGAAGTCGCTGCGGCGCGAAGCGCGCATCGCCGACGTGTCGGTGCGCCTGTGGCCGCCGGTGCGGCTCGCGGCCCGCGGCTTCGAGCTCGCCGAGCCGGGGGGCTTCGCCCGGGGCGCGACCGTGAAGGTGGGCTCCCTCGACCTGGACCTCGATGTGCTCCCGCTGCTCGCCAGGCGCCTCGTGGTGCGCAGCCTCACGCTCGAGCAGCCGACCCTGCATCTGGTGCTGCGGGCGGACGGCACCACGAACCTCGACAGCCTGCTCGCCGCCGCGCCGGGCGCGGGGTCGCCGGCGGACGCGAGCCCGCCCATGGACCTCGCAGTGCGCTCGTTCGTGGTCCGGGGGGGCGAGGTGCTGGTGGACGACCTGAACGCGAAGCGGCGCATCTTCCTCGGCCTCGACACGCGGCTTTCGCTGTCCGCCGCCGGCGGCTCGCGCTTCGCCACGAAGGGCCGGACGAGCCTCTCGCGGGTCGCGCTCGGGCCGCTCACGGCGCGCGGGCCCGCCGAACTCAACCGGGCGCTCGCGAAGCTCGTGTGGACGATCGAGCACGACGGCCGCTTCGACGGCGCGAGGAACACGCTGGAGCTCGAACGGCTCGCGCTCGGCTTCGGGCGGGCGCGGGTGACGCTCGCGGGTGCGATCGCGGACCCGGGACCGAGGGCCGCGCTCGATCTGCGGGTGAAGGGCGAGGACCTCGACCTGGGCGACGTGCTGGGCTACCTGGCCGCGGCCGACGCGCGCGCCCTGAACGGCATCCGCGGCGGCGGGCGCGCGGCCTTCGACCTGCGCGTCACGGGACGCACCGGCCCCGGGCTGCTGCCCGCGCTCACCGGCACGCTCTCGGTCGCGGAAGGCTCGTTCCGGTACCCCGGCAGCCCTGCGGGCGTGGACGGGCTCGCCTTCACCGCGCGCTTCGCCCCCGACCGGATCACGGTGGACGACCTGCGCGCCCGCGTCGCCGGGCAGGCGCTGCGCGCGCAGCTCGCCGTCAGCCGCTTCGCCGACCCCGAGGCGCGCTTCGCCCTCGAGGGCGGGCTCGACCTCGAGGCGCTCTCGCAGCTGCTCGCCCCGAAGGGCACGAAGCTCACGGGGCGTGCCGAGTTGAGCGTGCGCGGCAGCGGACGGCTCAAGGACCCGGGCGGCATCGTGCTGGACGGTCGCGCCACGCTCGCCAACGCGAGCCTCGAGAGCCCGGCGCTGCCGAAGAAGGCGGAAGCCATCTCGGCTGCGTTCCAGTTCTCGCCCGAGCGCGCCACGGTGCGCGGCCTCACCGCGCGCTCCGGGCAGTCCTCGTTCGAACTCGACGCCTCGGTGACGCGCCCGCTCGCCCTCCTGGGCAGGCCCGGCAAGGTCGCGCCCGCGGGGCTCACGTTCACGCTCAAGTCGCCCTACCTCGACCTGGCGGAGTTGCTGCCGCCCGGACCGGGCGGGCCCCTGGCGCTCAACGCGAAGGGCGGCGGGCGGGTGGAGATCGCGCGGTTGCGCAACCAGAAGCTCGACGTGGAGGACGTGGTCGCGAACGTCGCGGTCGAGCCCGCGGTCATCAGCGTGCCCTCGTTCGCGCTGCGCGGTTATGGCGGCGCGGTGACGGGCAGTGCGCGCTTCGGCTTCCAGGACCCGGCCAACCCGAGCTTCGCGGTGAAGGGCCGCGCCGACACCGTCGAGGTGGACCGCTTCCTCTCGGCCTGGAGCCCGGCGCGGGGGATCGTGACCGGCGTGGCCAGCACGGACTTCGATCTCTCCGGCGATGGCATGCGGCCCGAGCAGCTCAAGACCTCGCTCACCGCGCTCGGCCTGGCGCTGGTGGCCGAGGGGAAGCTCGGTGGCCCGGTGATGGAGGCGATCGCCACCGCCACGCGCACGCCGGGGCTCCGCGAGGTGCGCTTCCGCGACCTCCGGCTGCCGTTCCGCGTCGAGCACGGCCGTGTGGTCACCGACTCGGTGCGCTTCGGTGGCGGCGCGGGCCAGTGGCAGGCTTCGGGGGCCGTGGGCTTCGACGGCGCCCTCGACTACGCGGTGAGCGCGACCCTGCCGAAGGAGTTCGCCGGCCGCGGGGCGCAGAACGCGCTGGCGGCCGGGCTGCTGGGCGACGACCAGGGCCGCCTGCTGCTCGACCTGCGCGTGAGCGGAAGCGCCAGGGCCCCGCGCGTGGCGCTGAACTCGCAGGTCATGCGCGACCGGCTCGCCGGGAAGGCGTCGAACCTGCTGCGCGAGCAGCGCGCGCGGCTGGGCGAGACGCTGCTGCGCTCGAGCGGCCTCGCGCCACGGGACAGCGGCGCGGCGGACAGCGCGCGGCCGCAGAAGGTGGACACGAAGGCGCTGGGCAGGGAACTGCAGAAGCAGGGCGAGGACCTGTTCCGGGGCTTCTTCGGCGGGAAGAAGAAGCCGGCGGCTGCGGCGACGCCCGCCCCGGCGGCCACGCCCTCGCCGGCGCCGGCGGACACGGGGAGGAAGTAGACAGTCGGCGTCGCGGCGGCCGGGTGAGCCTCAGGCCGGCCGGGCCGCGCGCGCCGGCTCGCTCGCTCGCTCCAGTTCCTCGGTCCAGACGCGCAGCAACTCGGCCGCGGCCAGCGTCGAGGCCGGATCGCCGAGGGGCTCGGCGCGCGCGCCGTCCGCGCTCACCCGCAGGGTCGCCGGCACATAGCCGGCGGCGCACCCCGCGGCCCGCGCGGCCTCGATCCAGCCCCGCGCGCGAGCCTGCGCGTCGGCGCTGCGCTGATGAACCCGCAGGTACGCGGTCACGAACGCGCCCAGCGCCGCGGTCGAGACACGCTCGCTGCCGGGCGCCTCGCGCAGCCCGAAGGGCGTGAGCAATTCGCGCTCGAGCGTGGCGACGAGGCGCTGGGCGCGCGCGGGCGGCAGCAGCGCGGGCGGGAGGCTCACCGCCAGCGCCTGCGCGGGCGAGAGGCCGCGCACCGGGCCCTTGGGCGTGAGCGCTTCGTACAGCCGGTCGTTCTCGTCGTCCCAGAAGACGTCGCCGAAGTGCTTCTGGTGCTCGCGCGCCCAGGCCAGGTAGAAGGCGCCGGTCTCCCGGTGCGAGAGCAGCCGTGACAGCTGCGCCATCGCCACCAGCGCGTGGTACCAGAGCGCGTTCAGGTCCGCCCGCTTCACGCCGCCCACCGCGAGCAGGCCTTCGGCGTCCACGCGCACTCCGTGGCGCGTTCCCTGCCGGAGCGCCTGCATCACGCCCTCGAGCGCCGGGTAGAGCGTCTCCGAGAGGAATGCGCCGTCGGCGCTGCGCCGCGAGTAGAGGTCCGCGCTGGAGACGAGCCAGAGCGAGGGCGCCGGGCTGCCGTAGCGCGGGCGGCCGTCCGCCGCGTCGAACGCCTCGGGGGCCAGGCCCTCGTCGAGGTACTCGACGTAGCCGCGCAGGACGTCGCGCGCGAGCTCGAAGCCGCGCAGGCTCACGAGGACCTGCACTGCCTGCAGCGCGTCGGCGCCCCGCTCCTCGCCGGGCGGGAGCGTGGCGGCCAGCGTGCGGCGCTGTCCGCGGCGCACGAGCCCGGCGCGCAGCGCGAGCGCGAGGTCGACGGCGACGCGGTCGCGCTCGTCCACGAGCGGCTCGCGCCGGCGGGCGACCTCGGCGGCCGGCCCGCCGTGCGCGGCGGCCGCCTGCCGGGCGGTGAAGTCCGCGCCCTCGATCGCGGTGTGCCGCCAGCGGTCGAGGCGCGCTCGCTCGCCCCGATCGAGCTCGGCCACGCAGCCGGCGAGCGTGCGCGGCGTCGGCGTGCCCAGCCGCCCCGCGGCGGCCAGCGCCTTGAAGAGGGCGTCCTCGGCGGCGAAGACCAGGTGAAGCGCGCGTCCCGGCGCGAGCAGCCCTTCCGCGTGGCCCGGCACCAGCGCGTCCTCGCGCAGGCCGGCGGCCTCGTCGCCGGGGTACTCGAGGCCCCGCACCCAGACGCGCGCGGGCAGGAAGGTGCCGTTGTGCCAGAGCGTCAGCGTCGGCGCCCACGAGGCGAGCCCGATGCGCACGCGCCCGGGGATGCCCTGGATGGTGCCGAGGAGCCGTGCGCCCTCGCGCGGCGGCTGGTCGAGGCCGCGCGCCACGCACAGCGGGCTCGCCGCGAGGTGCACGCCGGGGCCGGAGAGGTGGTGGTAGCGGATGACCACCGCGTCGTGGCCCGAGAGGGCGAAGAGCGACTTCTCGATCACCGTGCCGCCGACGTCCCAGCGCCAGGTGGGCCACGGGTCAAGGCGGAACTCCTCGAGCCGGACCTGTCCCCGTGCCCGGAGGCGCTCGCCGGTGAGCTCGAAGCTGCCGGCTTCGCCGCTCACGCGCTCGTCGAGCCGGAGCAGAAGGGCGGTCGGGCGCCCGAGCGCGCCCGCGACCAGCAGCGCCTGCGAGTTGCGCGTGGGCGCACCCGCCACGCCGCCCGAGCACGATCCGCCGAGTCCGTTCGTGAGCAGCCACTCGCCGGCCACGGTCCCCGGCTCTGAAAGGACATCCTGTCCAGGACGCATGACGCAGGAACATAACGGGTTGGAGGGCCGGGACAAAACGTGGTGGAGGCACGAGGCCGGGGCAGCAGGAGGCCTGGAGCGAACGTGGGGCACCCGCCAGGGGGTGGGTCCGCCGTGATTCGGCCAGGATGGCGCCGCAAGCCGGGTTCGCGGAAGGCCTCCTGCTGCCCCGGCCTCGTGCCCGCCGTGCGCTACAGCACCGCCGGCCGGCGGATCACGCCGGAGAGCGGCGCCAGGTCCACGCCGTCCAGCCGCTTCACCGTCGTCGCGCGCCTGAGCCATTCGCGCGAGAGCGGCGTGACCCGCACCCAGACCGCCGTGCGCTCCCGGGTGCGGGCGCGCTCGAGGATCTTGCCCCAGCGCCGGTCCAGCGCCTTCGGCGTCTTCGCGCGCGCCTCGGCGTCGAGCACGGCATCCGGCTCGTCGTAGATCACGCCCATCTCCGCCGCCAGCGGCCGGCAGACCGCGCCCGCGGCGGGCAGCAGGTGGATGAACGGCAGGTGCCGGCGCCGCAACTCCCGGTAGACCGCGCCCATCAGCGTCATGTCCTGCGTGGCGAGCGAGCCCATGTGGTTCGCGACCCCCACCACCGGGCCCGACCGGTCCAGCCAGCGCCGCACCGTGCCCGTCACGCGGTCCGGCTTGGTCGTGACCAGCAACGCCCCCGGCCCGGGGTTGAGTTGCGGATAGTTGACCGGCTCGAGCGGGATGTGGAGCACGACCTCGCGGCCCTTCTCGTGCGCCGCGCGGAACATCGCGCTGCTGGTCTTCACGTCCGGCGCGAGCGCGACCGCGAAAGGCAGCGGCAGATCGAAGGTGCGCCGCGCCTCGTCCAGGTCGTCGCCGAAGCCGAAGAGCACGAGCGCGAGCCGGGGTACCGGGCCCTCGGACGGCTCCTCGGGGCGGGCCCCGCGCACCAGCAGCACCTCATGCAGGCCGCGCTTCGGCAGGCCCAGGAGCAGCGTCAGGCGCACCTCTCCGCGCGGGCCCGCGGTCTCGCGTCCACCCAGCACCACCCCGCCCAGTTCTTCGACGCGGCGGCTCACCGCATAGTTCGCCTGGAACAACGAAGCGTCGGGACGGAGCCCCACCCGCCAGCGCACGGCGCCCTTGCCGTCGCGCGCGCCGCCCTCGGCCACGCTGTCGGCAGAGACCCCGGCGGCGGCGAGGCCGGCGCGGATCTCGCGGGCGAAGAGCGTGACCACGCGGGCGCGGCTGCCGAGCCCCCAGCGTGCGAGCGCCACTCGTCCCTGGCCCGAGCGCGCGAACATCCAGGCCTGGCCACCCAGGAAGAGCAGCAATGCGGAGACGGCGAGCACGATGAGCGTGCGCGGCAGGGCGGGTGATCGGCGCTTGCGCTTGGGCATGGGAGGGGAAGACGGGCAACACGTTAGGGAGGTGCCCGGGGTTCGTCAACGGACGATGAAGCGCCGTCCGGCGGACTGGTTGGGGCGCCTGGCCCGGCCGCGGATTTGCAGTTGTGTGACACCGGCACCGCGCTCCGGTGACACGCTATCCGTGAGACCCGCAGCGTCTCTGGCCGGGCCCGCACCCTGGGTCCGGTCTGCGGCAACCCCGTCGTCCCCGAGAGGCACGAGCCATGAAGAAGCGACTCCTCCTCGTCGTCGCCATCGTCCTGCTGGCGGCCGGGAGTTGGACCACGACACGGGCCGACGAGGCGGTTGGGGGCGCCCGGCTGGACGCGGTCGCGGCGGTCGCCCAGGGGGGCGGCCGCAGGGTGGATGCCCTCCCGGCTGGCGTGGACCGCTGCTGTCCGCACCGCCTGACCCGGGTGGGGATCGTGCGCACGGGTGGCATCTCCGGGACCCCGCCCGGCAGCGCCGGGTCTCCCGTCCTCGAGCCCTGCGACGCCTGCGACGACTGGGAGCTCTGCGCGCGCGAGCTGGAGGGGGTCGGGGCCAACATGCAGGTGATGCCCCTGCGGAACGGGGTCATGCGCGTCTTCACCGCCGCCACGCCGGCGGGGGTGCGGGTGGTGCAGGCCGGGCTGGCGCTCCACTACGAGCGCATGAGCGGGCTGATCACGGCCGGCGAAGCCGCCCGCCTGTGCGCCGCGTGCCGGGTCATGCGGGGCGCCGCGGTCAGCGGGAAGCTGGCGCGGGAGATCATCAAGATCGACGGCGGCTGCATCACGCTCACGACCTCGGCCGACCCCGTCATCGTGATGAAGATCCACGCCGAGGCCGGGATCCCGACCCCGGTCCGGCCGAAGCTCTGAAACCTCCCGGCTTGTCGTGAGGGCAGGCTCCGGCGGTCGGGTGAGGGATGTGGCTGCCGGCGCCAGGTTCTCCCTGCGTCCCGGTCGTTGCCGCGTCGGGGCCCAGGGACTACGCTGGTAGGCCATGGCCGCCCCCTCGCCCGGTGCCCGCGTGAGCCGGCGCGCGCTCGTCCTCGTCGGTCTCGGGGTGGCGCTTCCGGCGATCCTGCTCGCCGGCCTCGGCATCTACCTGACGCTGCGCATCGCCCGCGCGGTCGAGGACGAGAGCGCGCGCTACAACAGCTACATCGCGCTGCAGGTGGGCGAGGCCTTCGAGCGCGAGCTGCTCGATGAGCTCCGGCGCTCGATCCCGCCGGCCGAGACCGCGGCGCGCTCCGGCGCCGACACGGCGGCCGTGATCGAGGCGCTGCGGGCCGGAGCGCGCGAGTTCTCGGCCCCGCACTTCGTGCCCGAGACCGAGCTGCCCGGCACCACGGGCCTCATCGTCGAGTCCACCGCGCTGCTCTACGCCCGCGGCGAGGGGGCGCGCGATGTCCGCACGTTCGCCGGCCTGCTCCTGCGCGGCCCGGAGGGGCAGATGCTGGGGGCGGGCGGCTGGTGGTTCGATCCGCGCCGCTTCCTGCTCGCGCACTTCGAGGAGGTGGTCCAGGACCGGCTGCCGGAGAACCCGCGTCTCTACGGCGGCATCGTGTCCACGCGCCGCCTGAGCGTGGCCCTGCTCGGCTCCTTCGGCGAGGAGTTGCTGCGCGTGCGCCAGCCGGGGAACTCCCGCAACGCCCAGGTCGAGCCGCTGAGCGGGCCCTTCGAGGGCTATGCCGTCCGCGTCGCCCCCGCGCTGGGGGCGCCCGCGGTGTGGGTCACGCGCTTCTTCGGGCTCATGATCGCCTTCATCGGGATCATGGGCCTGGCGACCGTGGTGGCCGCGCTGGCCGGGCTGAGATACGCCGCCCGGCAGCTCGAGCTGGCCCAGCTCAAGTCGAGCTTCGTCTCGAACGTGACCCATGAGCTCAAGACCCCCATCGCGCTCATCCGCCTGGCCGCCGAGACCCTCGAGCTGCGCCGCTTCTCGACCCCGGAGGAGGGCCAGGCCTTCCTGGGCGGCATCGTGCGCGAGACCCATCGGCTCCAGCAGCTGGTGGACAACATCCTGGACTTCGCCCGGCTGGAGGCCGGCCAGGCGGTGTTCCGCTTCGAAGCAGTAGACCTGCGGGCCGTTGTGGAGGAGACTGTCGAGAACTTCCGGCCGCGGCTCGAGCAGCAGGGGTTCCAGGTCGAGCTCGACCTGCCGGAGGGCCTGCCGCCGGCGCGGGGAGACGCGGTCATGCTCCAGCACTGCGTGCTCAACCTGCTCGACAACGCGCTCAAGTACTCCCGTACGCGACGTGAAGTGAGGGTGTCGGTGGAGGCGCGCGACGGGGCCGTGGCCGCCTCGGTGACGGACCGCGGCATCGGCATCGCGCCGGCGGACCAGAAACGCGTCTTCGAGAAATTCGTCCGAGTGGAGGCCGGGCTCGTCCACGACGTGAAGGGCGCGGGCCTTGGATTGTCGCTGGTGCAGCAGATCGTGCGCGCGCACGGCGGGCGCGTGGAACTCGAGAGCAGCCCGGGCGAGGGCAGCACCTTCACGCTGGTGCTCCCCCTCGCGGACGGGACCGAGGCCCCCCGCCGGGGTGCCCGGGACGCACGACCGACGGATCCGGGAAGGGAGACGACATCATGAAGAGAGTCCTGATCGTGGAAGACGAGGAGGGCCTGCTCGAAGGCCTGGCCCACAATTTCAGGTACGAAGGCTACGAGGTACTCACCGCGAAGAACGGCCAGGAAGGCCTGCGCACGGCGCTCAAGCAGAAGCCGGACCTCGTGGTGCTCGACATCATGCTGCCCGAGAAGGACGGCTTCACCGTGCTCAAGGAACTGCGCCAGCGG
>Ga0315276_10000702_pt1 | contig 29005 bp, 33 predicted proteins | sample YL17G05_0_MG_FD_204542 | JGI IMG/M metagenome (GOLD analysis project Ga0315276, IMG submission 204542) | Sediment microbial communities from Yellowstone Lake, YNP, Wyoming, USA - YL17G05_0 | ecosystem: Environmental > Aquatic > Freshwater > Lake > Sediment | place: USA: Wyoming | collected... | reverse complement strand
ACAGATTTTTGATGAAGCAGAAGCAGAGATAGCACGGCTCAAGGCAGAGTTCTTGACGTGGAACACCCTCCAATCAGACTTCCTTATGGGGTAAAACGATGGCACTGAGAAAATTCCGACGATTCATCGCAGAAGGCATTCCAGGCAAGAAAAAGAACAATCTCACCATTGTTCCTCTGGAGACCTTTCTCAAAACGACTTCCCTTCAGGAAATGTGGAACCCCTTGGGTGCGACCACCCATGCGTTCCCCCATGCTGAATTACAGGATTACCTGAAGCGCACCAAAGAAGGAAGCAAAGGCAAACTAGAAAAGTATGCCAAGCCCTACATTCACGGTAGCAACATTGAAATCAAGGGTGAACATGGGCAAGAATATGACCTGGAGAAGCTGCGTGCCTTAGTGACTCAGCGTCCCAAGCGGATCACCAAGCAGAACGAGAAGATGCAGCACTCCGATGGCACCAGTAGCATTTTCTTCAATGTCGGACTCCCCGCACTCAAAGGATTGGCAGTCGATGAAAAGACTGGGGAATTTGTCATTGTGGATACCTGCCCAGGTGCGGGTGTCTGCAAGACGTTCTGTTATGCCATGAAGGGTGGATACATTCAATACCCTGCTGCTAGCCTTGGCACCACTCGCGTCTTGAATTTTTTACTCAATGATCCCGATGGATTCAAGCATATGCTCAGTGCCGAGTTGGCTGATGCCGAGCGCAAGTATGCCAAGAAGGGAACAAAGGTTGTCCTACGTTGGCATGATGCGGGAGACTTCTTCAGCCCTGAGTATATGGAAGTGGCTTTTGACGTGGCACGCAGATATCCTGCGATTGAATTCTACGCCTATACTAAGATTGCTGCGGTTGCACAAGCCAGCAACAAGCCCGACAACTTCCTGTTCAACTTCAGCGGCGGCGCACAGCCTTCCCAGGAGAAGTTGGTAGACTTTGCCAAGACCAAGCATAGTCGCGTTGTGCCAAAAGATTTATTCTACGACCTGATCGCTCGCAAAGGCAACACCCTTATCAAGGATTCTCAAGGTCGCATGCAATTTAGAGATGCCGCAGCCTTGGATGAATTCAGACACCGCATGGCACACAAGTATGCTATTTCTGATGTCTCCACCATCATCACCTATGATGAAATGATGAAGAAACCTGTAGGAACGGCTCCCCATTGGAACGTCCTGGTATGGTCGGGGCATGGCGATGATAGCGCAACTCGTAAGGATGTTATAGGTACATATTTGCTCGTTCACTAAGAGGTATATCATGGTGACAATTTCTGAAGCCGCCGTAGCGAAGATCAAGGTGTTCATGGCTGATGATGCCGACGCCCAAGGGTTGCGCGTCTATGTCAAGGGGGGTGGATGTCATGGATTTTCCTATGGCATGGCACTAGAAACAAAGATTGAAGAAGATGACACAGTGATTGAGAAGAACGGTATCAAGGTAGTGATAGACTCGCAAAGTGCGCCGATGCTTGTGGGTGCCGACATTGATTACACGGACACGCTTCAAGGTTCGGGCTTTGCAATCAAGAACCCACAAGCAAAAAGTACTTGTGGTTGTGGCTCCTCATTCTCATAAGGACCTATGCCTACTAATCAATACTTCAACTTCTTTCCTGAGACAGTGACCTCAGAGCAATTGCTCATTGAGGACTTGGTGATAGAAGCCAACAAAATTCATGGTATGGATGTCTATTATCTGCCGCGAGAATCGCGTGACCAGATTGACAAACTCATGGGTGAAGATCAACTCAAGACCTTCCCGCAAGCCTACATTATTGAGATGTATGTGGAAAACATCGTGGGGATGGATGGGGTTGGGGATATTATCAGTAAGTTTGGCATGGAAATCCGCGATGAAATGACCCTACTGGTGTCGCGCAGACGATTCAACTTTACCATTCCTTCCTTGGTCAGACCCCGCGAAGGAGACATCATCTATGTCCCCCTCATGCAAAATTTCATGGAGATTACCTTCGTGGAGCATGAAAACCAACAAGCGATGTTCTATACCTTGGGGCGTGGTCGAGGGGGCAATGTGTATGTCTACGCACTCAAGTTGAAGCAGTTTGTGTTCTCCAATGAACGTATTCAAACAGGGGTTGATGAAGTGGACGATCAGATACTTGAATCCTATCAACTCACGAATCTCGTCTTGACTGCGGGCGGCACAGGCACCTTTGATGTGGCGAACAATGAAATTGTATATCAGGGGGCGAATGTAGCATACGCGAATGCGTTTGGAACCGCGCACACTTGGTATTCTGGCAACAGCACATTGGGAATTGCGTTGGTGAACGGGTTGTTCTCCAATACCGCGAACGTCAAGGGGGCGAACAGCGGAGCGACATGGATTATGGCAAGCCTTGACACGAACACGCCTCTGGACTTGCAGTTTGAGGATACCGTGGACAATAAGATTCTAGAGACTGAATCCAATGCGATCCTTGATTTTTCAGAACAAAATCCCTTCGGTGACGCATAATGCACAAACATCATATTATTCAGAGAAGTCATATCTCAGAAAGCAAAAGAAGCCTGGAATAATCCAGAGTTGAGAAAAAGAATGTCAAAGAAACCTAGCGATACCAAAAATTATTCTTCTGCGGCAATAACTCGTCACGCTAATCCTATCCATAAGGAAAAGCACCGACAGGCTGTTATTGCATCATGGCAGAAGAGAAGGATGGGTGAGTAAAATTTTTGGGCATAATCCATATTACCACCGCAGCATCCGAAAGTATGTGACACTCTTTGGCAACTGCTTCAATGATATCACGTTGGTTCGCCATGACACCAACATGGTTGAGAAAGAACGCTGCAAGGTGCCGATCTCGTATGCGCCGAAAGAGAAGTTTATTCTGCGTCTCCAAGGTGATCCCACACTCACCAAGTCCATTGCGACCACCGTTCCGCGCATGTCATTTGAAATGGTGAGCATGCAGTATGACGCGGCGCGTAAGCAGCAGTCCACGATTCGCCACATGACCACCCCGGCAGTGGGCATTGCCACGACCAGTTCTCAATATGTGGGGGTGCCGTATAACTTTGAATTTTCCCTATCGCTGTATGTGCGTAACATAGAAGATGGATTGCAGATTGTTGAACAAATTCTCCCCTTCTTTACACCGGACTACACGGTAACCGCGACGGTATCGCAAGAAGTCAATATCATCAAGGATATCCCGATCATCCTCAAAGGCGTGACAGAGAAGATTGACTATGAAGGTGCCTACGCTGATGGCACGCGCATGATAACCTGGGATTTGGAATTCACTCTCAAGGGATGGTTGTTTGGACCGGTCGCCAATTCTAAGATCATCATGGGAGTCTCGGCAAACATTGCGAACGCGAATGCGGTAGTGACTGGTGGGATCGTGGTCAACTTGCTGGAAACCCGCAATGTCATTACCATGAATACCGCTACTGGGGTGGAAACCACCAATACGACAACGGGGGTTGATGCGTCGATCTGGATTTACCAAAACCCGATTACTGCCAATGTTGATTCGGATTACGGCTATACCACATTTATCAATGAATTTCCTAACGCATAATAGGTGAACATCATGGCATCGTTGAATGAGATTCTTGACATTGACATTAGCCCGCCTGCGCCAATCCAAAAATCACCTACACAAAATACTGTAGCCGTGATTGCGGCAATGCCTGATGTCTCCCTCACCACCAATAATTCTGTCAGTCAGGATGCCTCAGACGCACGCAATAACGTCAGGCTCATGGTCGCAATGGGCACACAAGCCATTGGAGAACTCCTTGCGCTCTCGCGTGAACTCAAGACTCCGCGCACCTATGAAGTCTTTGCGAACATGCTCAAGACTATGACAGAACTCAATAAAGACTTGTTAGAAGTCCACCAACAGGAAGCCACACTCGTTGACCCACCAGACGTAACTCCAGTCACTATTGGCACCGTGGTCTTTACAGGGTCCACTGCTGAACTTGCGGAAGCAATCAATCAAAAACGCCAAGAAAAGAAGATGCGTATAATTGAAGCCAAAGCAATTAGCATAGATAATGTAGGATAATATGGCTGTTACCGGAACGAAGAAACCTAAAGAGTCTTTCAAAATTATGCGCGTGGCGGAACGATTCTATCTGAAGAATCCCCGCCTCAAGCGTGCTGGTGTCAAAGAACAGTTCACTCAAGATCAAATCAATGAGTGGACCCGCTGTGCACATGACCCCATCCATTTTATTCGGACCTATGGTAGAATTATCCATGTAGATCGGGGAGTCATCCCGTTTGATTTGTATGATTTCCAGCAAGAGATCATAGAAGCCTACTTCATTGAACGTAAGGTCATCGTCAAGCTGCCTCGTCAGATGGGGAAGTCCACCACCACCGCCGCCTTCTTCTTGTGGTATGTCCTCTTCCAGCAACACAAGGTCTGTGCAATCCTGGCGAACAAAGCACCGATGGCACAGGAAATCCTGAACCGTATCCAGTTGATGTATGAGCATTTGCCTTCGTTCATGCAGCAAGGTATCATTGAATGGAACAAACGCTCTATCACTCTGGAAAATGGGTCGCGCATTCTTGCCGCCGCAACCAGTTCAAGCGCAATCCGAGGATACTCCTTGTCAATGGTGTTCATGGACGAATTTGCGCACGTCCCTGATAATATCGCTGAGGACTTCTTTACCTCAACCTTTCCGACTCTTTCATCAGGAAAAGAAACGAAAATCCTCATTGCCTCCACTCCCAAGGGGTTGAACCACTATTGCGAATTCTGGAACGATGCGCTATCAGGCAAGAATGACTTTGTGCCGATTGAGTATCCGTGGAACAAGATTCCAGATCGTGACTTGGTATGGTTTGAGGAACAGCGACGAACCCTGGGTGAAATGAAGTTCCGCCAGGAAGTCCTCTGCGAATTCTTGGGTTCATCGGATACCCTGATCTCAGGAGCGACCCTTGCGCTGATGGTCCTGAACAAGCGCGAACCCATCTTTGAGGATGGGGGATGGGTGGTCTATGACCAACCACAGGAAGATCATACCTACGTCATTTGCGTTGACCCGGCTAGAGGACTCGATCAGGACGCGAGCGCGTTTTGGGTGGTGGACGTGACGCAACTTCCGTATCGAGGTGTGGCACAATTCCACAGTGCGTCCATTGCCCCGATGGTGTTCCCAAACCTGATTTACAACGCAGCGGTCAAATATAATCGCGCATTCGTCCTCGTTGAGATCAACGATAACGGGCAGCAAATCGTGGACATGTTACACTACGACCTGGAATATGAAAACATTTTCAAACTAGAATCAACCCAAAAGACGGGCGCGAAGATTGCTGGTGGATATAAGAAATCCATGCGTCTAGGGTTGCGTATGACTGAATCGGTCAAGCGTATCGGGTGCCTGAACCTCAAAGCCATTCTAGAAGGTAACAAACTCCTGATTCATGACTTCATGACGATCACCGAACTCAGCACCTTTACGCAGCAACTCCAGACCTATAAGGCTGAAGTCGGTAAGCACGATGATATGGTTATGTGCTTGGTGATGTTTGCCTGGTTGGTGACTCAGAAGTATTTCCGAGAAGCCCAAGGGTCCGACATGAGCATGGCAAAAGCCTTGGAAACCGAACAGGAGCGAGCCACAGAGGATGATCTAGTGCCGTTTGGACTGATTGATACGGGCTTGGAGGACCCCTTTACGGTGGACGATGGGGATTTGTGGGTGGACAGCCGTGGAATGGACCCACAAGAGATGATGAATTTTATGAAAAATTACGTGAAGCGAGCGCAAGGCATCTGAAAACACGAAAAACATAAATAGTTCAACGAAGCACACCTTCAATCCCTTTTGACTGTAACCTATCCAATGTAAGGAGTCTACTATGGCGTTTCAACTTCTCTCACCTGGCACCAACGTATCCGAGATCGACCTTACCACAGGAATTCCTGTCGTATCCACCAGTGCAGGTGCAACGGTGGGGCAATTTGCATGGGGACCCGTCGAGACCCGTTCACTGACTGGTAGTGAAGTGACCCTGGCAAATCGCTTCAGCAAGCCTGACTCCAACACCTTTTTGTCCTTCTTCTCAGCCGCAAACTTCTTGGCGTATGGCAACCAACTCTATGTGACCCGCGCCGCCAACAATGGCACCAAGAATGCAGTAGCAAATACCGCTGTCAATGCCCCATTGCAGATCAAGAACGAAGAGACCTATGAACTGAACTATTACACAGGACAGGGTGACTTCGGGCAGTTCGCCGCACGCTACCCAGGTGCTCTTGGCAACAACCTCAAGGTCTCTGTCTGCGGAAGCGCAAATGTATTCTCAAGCAATGCAACCTTACAGGCTGGTTCGACTGCGAATTCCGCCATCGTTGGAGCGTTGACGGTCAACACGACCGGCAACAGTGCCCCGTATGTTCGTCCTGGTGACTATGTGAAGTTTGGAACGAACCCCTACCTCCAAGTTGCCTCAGCGAATGCTACTGCGATTATTCTCGCAAGTGCATTGACCGTCGCCATCACCGGACCAAGCATGATCCTTCGCAAGTGGGAATATGCCGACCAGTTTGACGGTGCTCCTGGCACGTCCGTTTATGCAGCAGGTAAGAGCGGAGCGAACGACGAACTCCACATCATTGTTCTTGACGAAGATGGTGGTATCTCAGGCACGCAGGGCTTTGTCCTTGAGAAGTATCCATTCCTCTCCAAGGGTCTTGATGTCAAGTCCAACGATGGATCAAGCACCTACTACCCAACAGTCCTCTTCAACAGTTCACTCTACGTGTATTTCGGTGACCACGATCCTCTTGGCACCAACTGGGGCACCCCAGTCACCGGAACGACCTATACGGATGTAACCGTCGCAGGACGTTTCAGCCTCGCAGGTGGAACCGATGCCCCGGTCTCCGTGGGAGATTGGGAACGTGGATGGGACCTCTACAAGAACGCAGAAATCGTCGATGTCAGCCTGTTGGTTGCGGGAGAAGCCGATGCAACGGTCTCCCAATACATCATTGATAACCTCGTCACCGTCCGTAAGGATTGCATGGTATTCTTGTCACCTTCGCGTGCAAGTGTAGTCAACAACAGTGGCGCCGAGGTAGATGCCGCCGTCGCCTACCGCAACACACTCAGTTCAACCAGTTATGCGGAAATGGATTGCAATTGGAAATACCAGTATGACAAATACAATGACACCTATCGCTACCTCCCATTGAACGCTGACGTAGCGGGAACCTGTGTTCGCACCGATACCGTGCGCGATCCGTGGTTCTCACCCGCAGGATTCGACCGAGGGCAGATCAAGAATGTTATCAAGTTGGCGTGGAACCCAATCCAAACAGAACGCGACACCTTATACAAGAATGGCATCAATTCCATTGTGACATTCCCAGGTGAGGGAGTAGTGTTGTTTGGGGACAAGACCATGCAGACCAAGCCAAGCGCGTTTGATCGTATCAACGTGCGCCGCTTGTTCATCGTGTTGGAGAAAGCCATTGCGCGTGCTGCTAAGTTCAGTTTGTTTGAATTCAACGATGAATTTACGCGAGCCGCATTTGTGGCATTGGTTGACCCATACCTCAGAGATGTCATGGGTCGCCGAGGTATCTTTGACTACCGTGTAGTCTGCGATACCACGAACAACACGCCAGCCGTGATTGACGCAAACCAGTTCATCGGTGATATCTACGTGAAGCCAGCACGAAGCATCAACGGTATTCAGTTGAACTTTGTGGCTGTGCGTACCGGAGTTTCCTTCGATGAAGTCGTAGGAAAATTCTAATCTAAATAAGCGTAACTAAGGAGACTAACATGCCCTTCAATGCCTATGAATTCAGAGCGCAGTTACAAGGTGACGGCGCTCGCCCAAACCTGTTTGAAGTTCAACTCACGTTTCCCACTTCGGTCAATCCAGGTGCGGCAAATCGTAAGCTGACCTTCATGTGTAAAACGGCTTCGATGCCGGGTATGACCATCGGGCATGTGCCGTTGTTCTACTTTGGTCGTGAAGTGAAACTCGCAGGAAACCGCACATTCCCTGAGTGGACGCTTTCTGTCATCAACGATGAAGATTTCTCGGTACGCAATGGCTTTGAAAAGTGGATGAATGGTATGAACCGTGTGGTAACGAACGTGCGGGATCAGTGGGCAGGCAACTCGCTTGGTTACTCGACCACTGCATTAGTCAACCAGTTCTCCAAGACCGGTGAGATCATCAAGACCTATACCTTCACTGGTATGTTCCCTGTTGATATGTCACAGATCGATTTGGACTGGGGCAGCAACGACACCATCGAAGAATTCAGCGTCACGCTCGCCTACCAGTATTTTACCGCAGTCGCAAAAGACGGCACTGTTATCGTTTAATGAGCATGGGGGATGCCTTCGGTCCCCCGTCATTATTGTGACTTTATTATGCACACATCATATAAGAAAAAGGTGGTAACATAATGGCATGGAACCTATTCGGATATAGTTTAGGCAAGAATCCTGATGTCACGAAGATAGAAAACCCCGATAGACAAACCCTCGTTATCCCCCAAGAAAAAATAGACGATGGGGCTATAACCATCACCCAGGGCGCGTACTACGGCACCTATGTCGATTTGGAAGGGTCTGTTCGCAACGAATTAGAACTCATCACTCGCTACCGCGAAATGTCCCTGCATCCTGAGTGCTCCGAAGCGATTGAAGAAATCATCACCGAAGCCGTAACCGAAGATGATGATGGCGAAGTAGTCACCATCAACCTTGATAAGCTCGACACACCAGCCTCCGTCAAAAAGAAAATCCAAGAAGGTTTCAACAAGATCAAGACCATGCTGAGTTTCCAAGACCTCGGTGAGGACTTGTTCAAGCGTTGGTATGTGGATGGTCGCTTATATTTTCAAGTGGTCATTGATAAGACGAATTCCAAAGACGGGGTGCAGGAACTCCGTTATATTGATCCTCGCAAGATTCGTAAGGTCCGTGAAGTGCTCAAGGACCGCGATCCTAAGACTGGGGTAGAATTCATCAAGGCGATTTCCGAATACTATGTCTACAATGATCGGGGTCTGACTGCACAATCCTACACCGCTTCTGTCAATCAAGGCACACGTATTGCCACAGATGGTATCGTGTTTGTTCCATCGGGGCTGCTTGATGCCAAGTCTACGATGGTCATTGGGTGGTTACACAAAGCCATCAAGCCTTTGAACAACCTCCGCATGATTGAGGATGCGATTGTCATTTATCGTCTCTCCCGCGCCCCCGAACGCCGCATATTCTACATTGACGTGGGCACACTCCCAAAACTCAAAGCCGAACAATACCTCAAAGACATTATGACGAAGTATCGCAACAAGCTCGTCTATGATGCGAATACGGGTGAACTCCGCGATGAACGTAAGCACTTATCCATGCTGGAAGATTTCTGGTTGCCCCGCCGCGAAGGCAGCAAGGGAACGGAAATTGCTACCTTGCCAGGTGGAGAAAACTTGGGTCACATTGAGGACGTTGAATACTTCCAAAAGAAACTCTATAAGTCTTTGAATGTGCCAATCGGTCGCCTGGACGCACAACAGGCTGGTGGAGGCATGGTTGGACTTGGCAGAGTCGCAGAAATTACCCGCGATGAAGTCAAGTTCAACAAATTCATTCACCGACTCCGCAACAAGTTCTCACGACTCTTTGATGAAGCCTTGAGACAGCATATGGTCCTTACGGGAGTTTGTTCACTGGACGAATGGGAGATTTTCAGAGAGAACATCTCCTACGATTTCAAGAACGATAACAACTTCGCAGAAATGCGCGATGCCGAATTGCTCCGCGAACGAGTCACGCTGCTCGGACAAGTCCAACCGTTTATTGGAGTCTACTACAGCAACGTGTGGGTCAAGCGTCATGTCTTACATTTGAGCGATGAAGAGATTGAAGATATTGCCGATGAAATTGAAGAAGAGACCAAGAGCGGAGAATTGCCGCTGCAACTGCCAGGGATGATGGGTCCAGACGGTCAACCGATGGGTGGACAACCAGGAATGCCCGGTGGGGGTGCGCCAGGTCAGCCAGGGATGCCAGGACAGCCTCAACCAGAGGATAACACCGTGGACTCTACGGAGCAGCCAAGTCAGTCACAAACACCAGGGCTTGACAAGTCTGTGGAGAAAGCCTTCAAGCGTAGATAATACATAAATAGCAAGTAACATCGGAACACACGGAGAAACCTATGGCACAGCAACAACTTGATGAAATTTCTGCCAAACTTGCAGCCTCAGTTGGTAGGCAGCGACTCAAGCAGGGGCAAGGCTTACAGGATGCCCTCTCAACTCCTGGTCTTTCACCACATCTGCGCAAGGGGCTAAAGCACGTCACCAATCGGGCATTCAGTAGGTCCAAGAAAGCGTATGAGTATGCCTTTAGGAAGAATGTCGCTAGAGGGGAAGCCATGAGCAAGTTAGACGAAATGGCAACAGATCAACAGGGGTCAGATTATCGTTCACAAGCAGCGAAGCAGACTCTTGATATGGCAGCAGCAGCAAAGAAATTGAAAAAAGGAGTTACTATGCGAGAACAATTTTCCCCAATCGGTGACATGATTACGTTGGTTGCTAACCAACAGCCAGGAGAAGCCACCACGGTTCTCACCGATCTGTTGAGTGTGAGGATATCGGATTCCTTGGCGAGTCGCAAGCAAGAAATCGCCCAGAGTTTGTTTGCCCCAAGCGCCGATGCCTTGGCCGAAGAGGCCGAGCAGTTGGACGAAATTTCTCTCAAAACAAAATTCAGTGCCTATAAAAAGGCGTCTGAAAATGAGGAATCCGGACAACCAAGAGAACGAGCAAGAAGCAAATCCCTCACGGCTCGCATTGAGAGAGATGTAGAAAAGAAACACGGAGCGGAAATGGCGGCCAACCTCGGACGGGCCGCGGCCGTCCAGCATTACGGTCGAAAAGCAGCCATGAGAGAAGAAGCCGAACAGTTGGACGAACAACCAACCCGCAAGCATTTTCAGCAAGTTGCTGATGTGATAAAGGCTCATCCCGATGCCGCCAAGCGCAAGGAACTCGCAGCGCATCATTCGGGAATTTTCAAAGCCCAGAATCCACGATTTGACCACAAGCGTTTCTATGCCGCCGCCAACGCGGGTGAACCTGGGGTCTAATGAAGTATCCTGAAGAGTTTTCTCCTGAAGCAGTCACTAAGCGATCTGCACAAGCCACAAAGGAACTTGATGTGGCGGCACGTTCAGCCAAAGTGAAGCGAGAACTTGACAACGCACAGATGGAGAAAAAGGAGCGTAGACCGTTGAAAGAATTCTCAGATTTTCGTGTGGAATTGAATGAAGGTGTTGAAGAGGTTGAGGAAAACTTTATCCCTCACTCTTCCATGCCCCCAAACATTCTGATTCTCCGACGCAAGACGGTTCGCCAGTTCCCCAATAATGTCATGGTGGCGTTATACTACAATGACAAACTGGGGCAGTATTTCTCCATTCCGTATGGTGGAGAGGCAAGCGATGATCGGGCAGTGATTACTCCTGTCGCGCTGAAGGAAAACGAAGATGACCGCAAACGATTTGAGCGTGAAAAACAAGACTTCGTAAAAAAAGATAAAGAGTTGTCGCGTCTTGCGCGGTTATCCGCAGAAATGAATAAGAAACCACTAAAAGAAAACGGACAGATTCAAGAAGATGCGATCAGTCATTTGCAGAAAGTCAAAGCCTTTCAGACCGACAAGCCTTTGTATCATAAAGACGGGTCTCAGACGAGAATAGACCCTACAACCGCGAATGCCTTACTGACGGTGCATGGTGCCTTGCATCCTGATAACCGTAAGAAGTTTGCTGATGCCTTGGAGCATTCACAGCCTAAGTTCCATAAAATGTTGGACTTCGCCTGGAAGCAGGTCAGGGAGTAATGAACCCCGTTGCGCTTGTCGCTGAAGGACGATTCGTAGACGCCGGGAATTTCATTACTGCGATCCTCAGCCGGTTGGTTGAACAGAAACTTACCGTGTTGCGCCGAGTGATCGGAGCCACGATGTTTGCGGAAGCCAATCGCATGCGCCAAGGTCGCACAGTCCTGATTCGTCGGCGCATCAGAAAAGGCAAAGTGCAGCGCATGGTTCGCAAGTCAGCCGTAAAGGGATTCACGCTGAGGCACGGAAAGATCACCCGAATCCCGGCCGCCAAGCGTATTCACATGAGGATCACTCAGAGGCGTGCAGCCCGAAAGCGTCGAGCGCATATGCAGCAAACATTGAGAAAGAGGAAACTCTCAATGAGAAAACGAAAGTCTTACGGAATTCACTAAGGAGATATTATGTCATACGATCTCGTCAACCGTTTCAAGGGTCCCTCAACACTCATGGTGATCGATCAAAACCTGACGCTCAACTTGAGCCAGCTTTCAGTGGCAGTGACGCGCGGCGGTATTGCCAATGCAAACTGCGAAAACGTCACCACTGCCATTATCACGTCATGCAAGTGGTCTACCGCTTCTCCAACTGGGCAGATCAAAATTGCACGCGATGCCGGGGGTCTTGGGACTGGGGCGAACGTAGTAGCGAACCTTACAGGGCAGGGGCAGTGGATTCACAACGAAGTGCCGTTTGCGAATACCCCAACAGGCAATATCCAAGTCACCATCACCGGTGGCGGAACCATATACATGACGATTAAGAAAGAAGCCGTGTATAACGTCCAGACGCAAGATATCTAAGGAGTTTCCATGAAACTAATAAAAGAACAAGCCCAACAGGTTGAAGTCATAACGGAAGCCGAGGAAGGCGGAAGAAAGTCCTACTTCATTGAAGGGATTTTCATGCAGGCGGATAAACCTAATAAGAACCGTCGCAAGTATGTCTTTGAATCCCTGAATCGTGAAGTAGACCGATACCGACGCGAGTATATTGATGAGAACCGAGCCTTTGGTGAACTGGGGCATCCTGACACCCCAACTATCAACTATCCGCTTGTCAGCCACATGATAAAGGTTCTTCGGGCTGAAGGCAGGGATTTCTACGGTAAAGCCAAAATCTTAGGGGGTCCAACGGGCACCCCAAACGGTAAGATTGTGGAATGCTTGCTGTCCGAAGGAGCCAAATTGGGCGTGAGCACTCGCGGGTTAGGAACCGTGATACAGGGTTCAGATGGTATCTCCCTGGTTCAAGATGACTTTCAATTGGCGACAGCCGCCGATATTGTTGCAGACCCCTCGGCTCCCGATGCGTTTGTTCGCGGTATCATGGAGAGCAGGGAATGGGTATTTGTTGACGGACGCTACATGTCAGAGGACATAGAAGTGGCAAGGAAGGCTATAGTGGCTGCACCGAGCCGTAGACTCAACGAAACCTGCGTGCGACTGTTTGCTGATTTCATGAGAAGGTTGTAAGCAAAAACTGTATTTTTATAAATAACATCACGCGACCTAACAAGGAGATTTTTACATGAGCAAGACACTAATGGAAGCCGCAGCAGAGATTCTCAGTGGTAGCAAGTCCAGCGCACCGGGCATGCCAATGGAAAAGTCACCACAGGGCTTTCAAGACCTTGGTGGACCGACCCCAACACAAGCGACCCACTCCGCAATCAATGTTGGTGCCAAGGAAGCGACCCCTCCAGGGAAACAGCCTTCGTCAGACACTAAAGCCCCATTGGTGAAAGCCGCAGGTCAAGCCGTTGCAATTACACCAGAAGAAGAAGGCGATGCCGAAGATGCAGAAGCCAATGCACGCAAGGCACGTATTGAAGCAGGACTCCGTGCGGGTCATTTGAAGGAAGAGGACAAGGACGAGGACGATGACAAGGATGATGACGATGACAAGGATGATGACGACGACGACGACGATGACGACAAGAAGGATAAGGACGAAAAGGACCTGAAAGAAGCCGCTGCACAATGGCAAGCTGAACTCCAAGGAGATGTCGCAGCGATCCTCGCGTCTGAAACCTCCCTTCCAAAAGAATTTGCCGAAAAGATCGGAACCATTTATGAGGCTCGCGTGTCCGATAAGGTCATGAGCATTCAAGAATCCATTGAAGCAGAATACGCAGAGAAGTTTGAAGCCGCTGTATTGGAAGTGCGTGACAACCTCACCGAACAAGTCAATGACTACCTTGATTATGTCGTGGGTCAGTGGATGGAGCAGAACGAACTTGCCATTGAAAAGGGACTCCGTTCCGAATTGACCGAAGAGTTTATCGGTGGATTGCGTAACCTGTTCCTTGAGAGTTTCATTGATGTGCCTTCCGAGAAGGTGGACCTCGTTGACGAACTCGCCACCAAGGTTGAAGAGTTGACCAGCGAATTGAACGAAGAAGTCGCCAAGGGTGTTGAACTCAAGAAGCAACTCGGCGAATCCAAGAAGTCAGAAATTCTCAACGGTGTCTGTGAAGGATTGACACAGACCCAAGTTGAAAAAGTTCGCACACTCGCAGAGAGTGTCGAATTCACCGCAGAAGGTGATTACACCAAGAAGGTGTCCACAATCCGTGAGAACTACTTCCCGATTACCACTGGGAAGCCAGCATCAGACAGCAATGCGAAGATGTTGACAGAAGCCAGCGAAGTTGCTGAAGAGAAGTCAGTCATCATTGATGCAGGAGTCGCGTCTGTTGTTGCCTCGTTGACAAGAAGTTTGAAGTAATCACCAATACCATTCACAAGGAGTATCTACTATGTTCATGTCAGAAGGTTTAGAAAAGAAGTGGGCGGCCGTCCTCGATGTGCCTGGGCTTTCGCCAATTACCGATAAGCACAAGCGCGCCGTGACCGCAATCGTTTTGGAAAACCAAGCCATTGCTCTCAAGGGCGAAGCGCAGATGTTGTCGGAAACCGCAGTCAACGCCACAGGTGGTGGTTTGACGGGTGCCGCAGGAGCCTCTGGTCCTATGGCAGGTTATGACCCAATCCTCATCTCCCTCGTTCGTCGTTCTTTGCCTAACTTGATTGCGTATGACGTGTGCGGCGTTCAGCCGATGACAGGTCCTACGGGATTGATTTTCGCCATGCGTTCCTTGTATGCAAACGCAAACGGCGCAGGAACACGTTCCGATGAAGCATTCTACCAGGAAGCGAATACCGGATTCACCGGCGTTTCCGCAGCACAAACCGCAATCGGTTTGACTGCTTCCACCAACACCGCCGCAATCTTCGATGAATCGGTTGCTGGTTTGGTTCTTGGTGCCATGTCCACGTCAGTTGCAGAAGGTTTGGGTGGTGGTGCAGTTCCATTCGCAGAAATGGGATTCAGCATTGAAAAGGTGACCGTGACTGCAAAGACACGCGCTTTGAAGGCAGAATACACTCTGGAATTGGCACAGGATTTGAAGGCAGTTCATGGACTCGATGCCGAGACTGAACTCTCCAACATCCTCTCCGCCGAAGTGCTCTCAGAAATCAACCGTGAAGTTATCCGCACGATCTACATTGTCTCCAAGGTCGGTTGCCAAGTGGGAACGACCAAGGTTGGTACTTTCGACCTTGACACCGATTCAAACGGTCGTTGGATGGTGGAAAAGATCAAGGGACTTGTGTTCCAGATCGAGCGCGAAGCGAACGTGATCTCCAAGCAGACTCGTCGTGGCAAGGGTAACGTGGTTATTTGTTCTTCAGACGTAGCCTCAGCCTTGGCACTCGCAGGAGTCTTGGACTATGCAGGCGCACTGAAGGATAACATCAGCCTCAACGTCGATGACACAGGCAACACGTTCGCAGGAACATTGCTTGGTCGTTACAAGGTCTACATTGACCCGTACTTCCCAGCCGCTCAGACCCAGGAATTTGCCGTAGTCGGCTATAAGGGTTCCAATGCGTTTGACGCAGGAATCTTCTACTGCCCATACGTGCCTCTCCAGATGGTCCGTGCGATTGATACCGCAACCTTCCAGCCAAAGATCGGGTTCAAGACTCGTTATGGCATGGTTGCGAACCCATTCGCAGAAGGCGCAGTTCAAGGTTTGGGCGCACTTACTCGCCAAGCCAACATGTATTACAGGGCGTTCAAGATAGCCAACATTGCCTAATAAGAACTACTTATTAGATAATCGTTGACTTTCTGACCGAAGTGTGATATCATAAGAGACTGGGGATTCCGAAAGGGGTCCCCATTCTTTTTGTCTTGACAATGCCTCCTAAATAGTGTATACTACAGGCTCACAATAGAGGGGTCTCCTATGGCTATATGGATTTTACTCATGGTTCTTCTTACCCCAGTAACAGGGTTTGAAACCTCCTACCAATTGAACAGTTTCAACTCTCCGACTGCCAGCACCGATTGCAGCATGGAGCGGGATCGGATCGCAAGAGATATGGAAAAAGCCTACCCTGGTGATGCCAGTTTTCGCATTGAGTGCAGAGAAAAACCAACCCCCATCTCCTCTACCGACGAGAAGAACAAATTTGAAGTCATTATCAAAACATTCGCGCAAGCACGCTATCCAAAGGAACCCCTAACCATAAAAGCAAGCAGCGTGCAAATCCTTCAGAATGATGCAGGCTCTTTGCCTATCGTTGCCATTCAACTCAACATATTCCGTAAGAGTGGTGGGCAAGCCTTTATCGTGCTGATAAAGGACGATGCGGTAATGGCGTGGATTGATGAGGGTGAGGTTGACGAAGAGACAGAGGACGCAGCAGAAGTATTTTCCCACAAGGACGAGGCATGAAGGTTATCAATCTTTTTGCGGGTCCCGGTGCAGGGAAATCCACCGTCGCAGCCGGGCTATTTCATCTGATGAAGTTGGATGGGTATAAGGTGGAGTTGGTGACGGAGTATGCAAAGGACATTGTATGGGCAGGTCGGCATAAGGAACTGGACGATCAACTCTATATTACTGCCAAACAACATCATAGGATTTTTCTTCTCAAGGATAAAGTAGACTATTGCGTGACGGATAGCCCATTGCTCCTCTCTCTTGTTTATTGTCGCATGATGCCGCAGAGTTTCTTTCCCTTTGTCAAAGACCTCTTTCATGAATACGAGAACTACGCGGTCATCCTCAAGCGCACAAAGCCCTACGTTCTATTTGGACGCACGCAAACCGAGGACGAAGCGAGAGCGTTAGATGGGCAGATAAATACACTGGTCTATTCCCAGGTGCCACCGAATATGATTTTTGAAACTGATGGCGGGGTGCTCGCACCCGAACATGTCCTCAATTGGATAAAGGAACAATAAGATGGCTATTCCTGGTATTCCCCACACCCCGATGAATCCGAATGTGCTGCACCCAAATAAATTCGTGTTGAGTTTCTCCACAATTCCTACCGTGGAGTATTGGTGTCAAGCCGTGAATATCGCAGGCATTTCATCAGGAGAAGCCATACGACAGACCCCCTTGATTGACTTGTTTTCACCAGGAGAAAAACTCAACATCAATCCACTGGCAATCACCTTCCAGGTTGACGAAGATTTGACCGGATGGATGGAAGTCTATAATTGGATGCGTGCGTTGACTTTCCCGTTTAGTTTTGATGAATACAAAGCCTTATCATTGCGCCCTGGTATGCTGCACAAACCGCAGCCACAATTTTCTGACGCGACCTTGATCGTCTTGGACTCCAAGCAGAACCCACACATTCGCGTCAAGTATCGCAATTGCTTCCCAACCAGTCTCACCGACATTATGTTCTCCGCAGCATCGTCGGCTGAGGAACCCGTTACGGCTGATGCAGTCTTTCGGTTTGACTTCTATGACGTGGAGATTCTTTGATGGCACAAGGCGACCCGATAGTATTCACATTTAGAGATCGTATGGGATGGGTGTGCCCAAAGTGCAACAGGGGGAATTCACCCGATGTATTGTCATGCCCCTGTCACCAATATGTGTTCAACTATCCCCCGGTGTATCCACCTGTATTTGATAGTCCGGTTGACACGAACCTCCCAGGTCCAGAATTCAAAGTTACCTGTTGACTTTTACCTTTCACTATGGTATAATAGTTGGATATGGAAGAGATTATTGAACATTTATACTTGGGCAGCATGGTCGATGGGCGTGATGCGACCATTGATTCGCTTTGTGTCATGTGGTATGGCGAACCTGGCATCAACCCCGAAAGCAAACACATCGTCACCACATGGTATCACGATAAGGGTATTGGGGTTCGCCCAAACGCAATGGACGAAGCAGCAGACTATATCCATGAACACCTTTCAGTGGACAATCCCCTGTTGGTTTACTGTGCGGTTGGCATGGAACGCTCCCCATTGACGATTGCGTGGTATCTCCGCAAATATCATAGTATGACGTTTGCAGAAGCCTACACTCTCATGCACGCAAAACGCTCGATTGTTGAAAACCGCGAACATTGGCTAAAGGTTGCCTTACCATGAAAATTGATACCTCCAAGGTCTCAGAGGAACAAGTGGATGCCCTCTTAGAAGAGTGGGCGGGTGATGCCAAGATGGATAAGCTTGAACCCGCAGAAGAGTTGCGTAAGGTCCCTGTGCTACAAGCCAAGTATATGAACATCTTATCATCCCACCGCAGAGCCTTGAGAGCGGCCGAACGGAAGATTGCCAAACTCAAGAGGCTCAAGCATGAATACTATACTGGTAGACTCGATCAAGACACCCTTGAGAAATGCCAATGGCAACCCTTTCCCTATACCCTGAAGGGTGATCTGGTCACCTACATGGAGTCCGACAAAGATTTGCTCAATGGAAAAGCCGTGCTAGCGGTGCATGAAGAAATTTTAGATATCTGCGAACGCATTCTCAAAGAACTGAATTCCCGCACCTTTGCACTCAAAGATATTGTCAAGTGGGAAATGTTTATTGCTGGTGGTGGTCACTAATCTACTACAAGGAGATACCATGTATACCTATGCTGCAAAACTTGTTCGCGTTCTTGATGGTGATACCGTTGAAGCCAACATCGACTTGGGCTTTGATATTCACTACGTTGCCAAGATTCGCTTGAGCGGCATCAATGCACCAGAAATGAAAACCCCGCAGGGGCAACCTGCCAAGGAACACCTAGCCAATCTACTCACCAACCAGGACTTTGTGGTGACCACAAAGATCAATAAGGAGTTTGAGAAATATGGGCGGGTATTGGGTGAAATCACCATCAACGGGGTGAGCATCAATCAACAGATGATTACGGAGGGGTTTGCGGTTGTCATGAAGGGGTAGTTTCTACTATATTATGTCAAATCTTTTTGTGAGTAAGAAGAATGAATCGTTTATCCAAGTTACCTGTGATGAGTCTGTGGCACAGGAACTCTCCGATTATTTTGCGTTTTTTGTGCCAGGACATGAGTTCCAGCCTCTTTTCAAGGCGGGACGGTGGGATGGAAAGGTCAGATTATTTGATCGCCGTTACTATTCTCTCCCTTTTGGGCTTGTTGCACATCTCCAAAAATTTGCTGCTGATCGTCAATACTCTCTTCAATTTGATGATGCCGTTCTCCTAACCAGCAACTTCTCCATCGCAGAGGCTCAAGTCTTTGCCGACTCGCTGAAGTTGCCAGTGGAACCCCACGATTATCAGATTGAAGCCTTCGCCAAGGCGATCCGCAATCGTCGTATTCTGATCGTATCCCCTACAGCCAGTGGAAAATCCCTTATCATGTATCTGATCGTGCGCTACTTGCACATGAATCACATCAAAGGTATTATCATCGTTGGCACCACGTCACTTGTTGAACAACTCTTTGGCGACTTTAGAGACTATGGGTGGAATGTTGACAAATTCGTGCATCGCATGTATGCAGGCAAGGAGAAAAAGGCTGACCACTTCCTCACCGTTTCCACCTGGCAATCACTCAAGAACTTTGACCCTACCTACCTGAAACAATTTGATTTCGTGATCGGGGATGAAGCCCATCAACATAAAGCCAAAGAACTCAGCACCATCTTAGCGAATCTGTCCAATGCTGATGTGCGCGTCGGCACCACAGGGACCTTAGATGGCACCAAAACGAATCGGTTGGTGTTAGAGGGGCACTTCGGACCTGTGTTTGCCCCCGTCACCACCAAAGAACTCATGGATTCTGGGCGGTTAGCGCAACTCCAAATCAAGTGTCTGATTCTCAAGTATCCTACGACAGTCTGCCAATCGTTGAGAAAATCCACCTACCAAGAAGAGTATAATGCCGTGGTAAGTTATCTTCCGCGAGCAAAGTTTGTGCGAAACCTTGCGCTGTCATTGACGGGCAATACGTTAGTGTTATTCCAATTGGTCATGAAGCATGGGCAACCCATGTATGAAGGGATTCGGGATGGAGCCACGAAGGGCAGACCTGTATTCTTTGTGCATGGTGGGGTTGAGACAATGGACCGCGAGGAAGTCCGCCGAATTACTGAGGAAAGCAGCAACGCGATTATCGTTGCCTCCTATGGGACCTTCAGCACTGGTATCAATATCAAGAATCTCCATAATGTCGTGTTCGCCGCGCCCTCCAAGTCTCGCATTCGGAACCTACAGTCCATCGGAAGAGGATTGAGAAAGGCGGAAGGCAAAACCCACGTCACCCTCTTTGATATCGTGGATGATTTACGCATTAAGAAGCACACAAATTTTCTCTTACATCATTTCAAACACCGTGCGGAACTCTACCACAGTGAAAAATTCACTTTCCTACAGTATTTGATTGACTTGAAATAAAAAATGTGGTATAATGGCTTACGATAAAGAAGCGAAAGGACTGTGCCTATGAACGTGCTCATGGGAATGGAATTATACGAACTGCCATTTACAACAGAAATGGTCATGTTGGAGAGTGGGGTCACGGTGATTGCGCGGGTGCATGAAGGCTCCCAGTATTCATCGGCGCAGGGGCTATATCTCCTCCATCACCCCGCACAGGTCATGACTGAACGCCCCTTTGGGGGAATCCTGGGATTCATGCTTGAACCGTGGACCCCGAATGAACTCCTGGTCAGCCCTGTAGTCCGTGTGCGAGTCAAGAGCGTTGTGGGATGGATGAATCCCTCTCCCGAACTACTCAGTTTCTATTCAGCCTGGGTCAAAATTGAAGAGGACAAACTGAAAACGATGGGAAGCCTGTATTCCTTGCAAGTCACGAAACTTGAAAAAATGGTTACAACCCAATATGCCGATGCCAAGAGGCGTTGGACTGTGGGAAACGCAGGCACGGATGCACAGAACAACGAAGCACTACTCGCATTTTTTGAAGAGGATTTAACTTGGGGCAATTCAAAAATTTCCCACTGAAGGGGGTCTATGGCAACACATTACATCAAGAACGAGGAACTGCTCGCAGCACTGCTCGCTCATCGCAAGTTAGTGGAGAAAGCCAAGGCACGCAACAAACCCGTGCCTGAACTGAGTCATTATATCGGTATGTGTTTTCTCAAGATTGCGGAGCGGTTGTCTCGCAAGCCGAACTTCATGTCCTACACCTTCAGAGAGGATATGATTTCCGATGCGGTGGAGAACTGCATTCAGTATGTCCACAACTTTGACCCTGAGATTGGCAAGAATCCCTTTGCCTATTTTACACAGATTATCTACTGGGCATTCTTACGACGAATCAGTAAAGAGAAAAAGCAACTCTACGTCAAGTATAAAGCCACGGAGCAACTAGGGCTTCTCCAACAATCAAACATGCACGATCTTGATAGCATTGGACAGGATAGGGGCCGGTCCTTCCAGGTGTATGAAAACATTTCTGACTTCATCGCCACCTATGAGCAGGGTCGGAAGAATAAGAGCAGGCGGAAGATTCCAAAAGTCAAAGCCTGTGGTGGCACACTCAAGTTTGTGGGAGACTAATATGCTCGTAGCCTTATTGAACGATACTCACTTCGGGGCTAGAGGCGACAACACACAGGTCAATGACTTTTTCCTCAAGTTCTACAACAACATCTTCTTTCCATATATTGAGAAGCACAATATCACCACCCTGGTCCATTTGGGTGATGTGGTAGATCGTCGGAAGTTCATCAATTATGCGATATGGAATTCCTGGCGCACGAACTTCTTTGATAGACTCCTTGACATGGGTGTTGACGTGCACATGCTGACAGGCAACCATGATTGCTACTACCGCAACACCAACGAGATCAACGCATTGTCTGAATTATGCGGGGGCTACAAGAATGTCACGATCTATACGGGAGTAAAAGATAAACAATTTGGTAGTTTGAGTGTTGCGATGGTGCCGTGGATCAATTCAGGCAACTACGAAGAATCCATGAACTTCCTCGCCACCACCAAGTCCCCGATCATCTTGGGGCACTTGGAAATCACTGGGTTTGAAATGGACCAGGGCAATGTCTGCCTCTCTGGTATGAGCAAAGCGACCTTTGAGCGATTTGATATGGTCTTGTCTGGACACTTTCACCACAAGTCAAGTGATGGGTGCATTCACTACTTGGGAAATCAGGTTGAAATTACCTGGGCAGACTACAAGGACCCGCGAGGGTTCCATATTCTGGATACCGAAACGCGAGAACTGACCTTCATTGAAAATCCCTATCGGTTGTTCCACAAGATTCTTTATGATGATTCAATTCAAAACTTTGAATTCTGGAAACGCCATGACTTCCAAGCCTATGCCAGTGCATTTGTCAAGGTCGTGGTCACCCGCAAACAGAATCCCTACCTGTTCGATCAGATGTTGGACTCCCTGTATAAGGTCAGCCCGTTAGATGTGACGGTGGTTGAGGATTACTCCGAATCGGTCTTGGACCCCACACAAGGCGTGGTGGACCAAGCAGAGGATACCGTGACCATTATTCGTAAGTGTGTGGATGGGATGACGATGCCAGGGGGTGTCGAACCTGATAAACTCAAGGGTATGCTACAAGAGTTATATGTGGAAGCTGTGAATTCTGAAACGGCAATGATCTAATGTTAAACTTCAAGACCATTCGTTATAAAAACTTCTTATCCACCGGTAACTATTTCACTGAGATTCCGCTCAACGGATCACAGAATACCTTGATCGTGGGAGAGAACGGGTCAGGAAAGTCTACAGTCTTAGATGCCTTGTCGTATGCCCTGTATAACAAGCCATTCAGGAACATCAACAAGCCTTCGCTTGTCAACTCAATCAACAACCGCGATACCGTGGTGGAAGTAGAATTCTCTGCTGACCGTAACGAGTATAAGATTGTGCGGGGCATCAAGCCTGATATGTTTGAAATCTACCGTAACGGAGTCATGATTGACCAAACCGCGTCGGGGGACTATCAGGAACAACTGGAAAAGTTTATTCTCAAACTGAACCACAAGAGTTTTACACAGATCGTCATTCTAGGGTCGGCTAGTTTCACTCCCTTCATGCAATTGAAAGCCGCTGAGAGGCGCGAAGTCATTGAGGACTTGCTGGACATTCAAATCTTTTCGCGCATGAACAAACTGGTGAAAAATCGCCAATCCACACTCGCGTTAGATCGCAACTCCAATAGCCTCAAACTTGATAGTGCTTCCGAAAAGATTACCATGCAGGAACGCTTCATTGCAGAAGCCATGCAGGATGCCGAGACACGTATCACTGAACTTGAAAAGGAATTGGCACAAAACCAAGCGGATATTACTCGCGTGCTGGCTGATATCAATGATCGGTCTACCGCTATTGTTGCGCTCAACTTCAAGATTTTAGACAAAGCCAAGATGACCGTGGCAATCAAGAAGATCACGCAATTGGAAGCACAGATTGAAAGTGTCTTGACCAAACATAAGAAAACCTCTAAGTTCTATGACACAGAGAAAACCTGCCCTACCTGTATTCAGGAGATTGCTGAAGCCTTCAAGACGCAACAGATCATGATGTTGGGTTCCAAGATCGGGGACTGCGAGACGGGGCTAAAGCAATTGGAGCAGAAGTTTCTCGATGCTCAAAAGCGCATGCAGGAAATTGAAGCGGTGGAACAGGAGATTTCCAACCATGAATTAGTCATTGCGACCCATCGCAATACGATCAGTCAGATCGAACGCTACATGGAGAAACTCAGAGCCAAGATGCAGGATTACAAAACGAAGCATAAGTCTACGGGGCGCGAACGTGAGCGGTTAGCCGAACTGGATGTGTTGCAAGGAACACTAGAAGAAGAGAAGAAGCAATTGATTAGCGAGGGGTCCTACCTGGAAGCCGCCGGGATGCTCCTGAAGGACACAGGGATCAAAACGAAGATCATTCGTCAGTATCTCCCGATCATCAATACACTGGTGAATAAATATCTGGCGGGGATGGACTTCTTTGTGAACTTCAATCTTGATGAAACTTTCAAGGAAACTATCAAGTCGCGGCATAGGGACGAATTCACCTATCACTCATTCTCCGAGGGTGAGAAAATGCGAATCGATATGGCATTGGTGTTGACCTGGCGTGCGGTAGCGAAGTTGAAAAACTCCGCAGACACCAACCTCTTACTCTTGGATGAAATTTTTGATTCCAGCCTTGACAATAATGGCACCGAAGAACTGATGAAGATACTCCATAACTTAGACGCGACCAATGTGTTTGTGATTAGCCACCGAGGAGACATTTTACAAGACAAGTTTGCGTCAGTCATCAAGTTCAGTAAACAACAGAGTTTTTCACGCATCGTCACCTGAGAGGAAATACTATGAATATCGATGATCTCAAGCCTGTAGTCCAAACCCCACCGAAAGAATTCGTCTACCGCACGGATACCCCACCGGCGATCACCAAGCCGACTCCACAGTTGCTTCCGTTGTATAACGAGAAGAACCCGATGCTGGCAATGGTGCAACCTGAATTCAATGTTGGGGATTCCCCCGTCAACATCATTGACTTCGCCAATGCGATGCTCCACACCATGAACCACTATGGCGGGGCAGGTCTCGCCTCGCCTCAGTGTGGATTCCCCTATCGTCTGTTCGTTATGGTGGGTGGAATTGTCTGCATCAACCCCGTCATTCTTGAATCCTCCAAGGAGACGGTTCAAACGAAAGAGGGATGCCTCAGTTTCCCAGGTCTCTATCTATCGGTCACGCGACCTGAGACCATCCGTATCAAGTATCTCAATGAATTCGGTAAACCAGTGGAAGCCACTTGGAATGGCGCGACTGCCAAGATCGCACAGCATGAACTAGACCATCTGAACGGGATTGTCTACACGAAGCATGTGGGCAACCTCACCTTGCAGATGGCGAAGAAGAAGCGTAAGAAGTTGTTCAAGAAAATTCAGCAAATCGTAGAACACAAGGAACGACAATTGAAGATTGAGGGGAAAGACAAGACCTATGGACGCGAGACCCCAACGAGCATCACGCACCACTTCAACTCCCAAGCCCCCTCAACAGCGGTGCATTCCAATAGGGAGAACTAACATGTGGGTGAAAATTGAAGTGAAAAGTGACCATAGTGGTTGTAGTGTGACTTACCCTGTGTCATTAGAAAAACAGTTGGCTGCATATCCTGACGTTGTTCTCTCCGACTTGTATGTGAAGGCGTTGATTGAAGAGGTAGAAAAGAAGGATGCACAACTCTATAGACGGAGCGGAATTTGTGCGGTTCCGCTTGACAAACTTTCCTAACTGTGATACAATACATCATGAGAATTTTATTTTGCGGTGACAGACATTGGACCAACTACAAATCCATCTGTGACGTGATGGCAGACCTCAATCCTGATGCAGTCATAGAGGGGGAAGCCCCAGGTGCGGATTCACTCGCCAGAGATGCAGCGGAGTATTTTGGAATTCCGGTGCTTCCATTTCACGCCGATTGGGGGCAATATGGACGGGCTGCGGGACCCATTCGCAACAAACAAATGTTGGATGAAGGCAAGCCTGACATGGTGGTGGCTTTCCACAATGATATTCAGAATTCTAAAGGCACCCTGAATATGGTGAAGCAGGCACGAAAACAAAACATCAAAGTGTTCGTGTATACTGAACAAGGAATTCAGACGATCTATCAACCCAGTATGTGTTTATATGTTGATTGATATTCTATTCAATCATCGTGTAGTCTCGGTTGAATTATTGGTTGTGTTGCTTATCTTCGTTAGGGAATGGTGGGGGGATCGGTTATAACATGGCTGAACAATTTTATTATGAACGCAATCGGGAACTCATGGAATCCCCGGTCAACAAGACCTTTGAGGAAATCCTGTGGATGACTACCGACGAGTTTCGCGCCTGGTGCATTGAACTTCGCAAAGTCGTGGTCTACCTCTGGGATGAAAAGGGTCTGCCGCCGCGCATGGGGTTTGACAAGCAAGAAATCATTGAGCAGTTTCAGAAGATGGAAGCGGTCAACGTCCAGCAATATGAGAAGGTGGATGAAGTCACCGGCAAGCATGATATCATTCGGTGCACAACCAACCTGGGGAATGCGGTCAATCAATTCTTCCCCACCATGTTCAAGACCAAAATCAACTACAGCCACAATCTCGCCATAGGCAGATCAATCTATGACTGGTTTCAGCAACCCCAATTGCTTGAACCATTCATCACCTACGCCACCCGGCACTTCAAGCGCGACGGTTTCTACAACTATTCCCTCTCAGTCAAAGCGATGCAACAAGAACATCAAGGGGTCTTACCTGTTGAGCGCACAGCGGTTGAATGGATCGTAGCCTTTGAATATGAGCATTGGCGGGATCGCGGAAACTATGACTACTGGCTCGCACCCATGAAGGATGATGAATACACCGGTTTCAAAGAAGAACTCAAAACCACCCAAAGCATTCGCCTCACCCGCAAGGATATTGAAACCTTGGTAGCGGATAAGATGATTCCCGCACCGTGCATGACCAATGTGGATTTTGAAAAATCCGAGTCCTATGCTATTCGCACCTTTCAAAAAGGGCAGAAGTTATTTCCAATCGGGCTGAAAGCCTTTCGTGTAAGTTTCAGTCAATATGCTGTCCAGTTTCCTCCATTAGTCGCCAAGTATGTCTACGAAAAGTATACCGAACCGTGGAAGTATGAAAAGAGCATCTATGTGTGGGACCCATCAGCGGGTTGGGGTGGTCGCTTGCTTGGCGCATTAGCCGTTGAAGATAGTAGGCATCTGACCTACTTGGGCAATGACCCGAACACCGACCACAACACAACCCCTGGTAGAACAAAATATCATGAAGTGTATGATTTTTATTGTGAGCATGTTAGGAAGGGTGGGATGTGGGGATTGGACCACAACCATTTTCAATTCTGGCAACTAGGCTCCGAGGACATGCAGCATGACCGTTTGTTCAAACGGTTTAGAGGCAAGTTGAGTCTGGTGTTCACCAGTCCTCCCTACTTCGCCAAAGAACGATACTCCGACGATGCGACCCAATCATGTAACAAGTTTTCAGGTTATGACGCATGGCGCGATGGCTTTCTCATTCCCACTCTCAAAACGGCTGTGGAATGGTTACGACCGGGTGGCTACTTGGCGTGGAATGTGGCAGACGTAGAATTTGGGAGCGAAGTGTTGCCCCTGGAAGAGGATTCTCGTAAGTATCTTGAAAGTGCTGGCATGCAATATGTGGAAACCGTAAAAATGGCACTCAGTCAAATGCCAGGGTCCCATAGAATTTGTGAAGAAACTGGTCTACCAAAGACTAGAAATTATTGTCGTGACGGAAAACATTATTTGAAATATGAACCCATCATCGTCTATCAGAAGCCCCTCTAGAAGCCCTCTAGATTGCCCCAGGATCAACGATCTCCCCTAAAGGTAGGTCAGACTACACCCCTCAAAACGACCCCACTCTGCAATCCCTGTAATATCAACAGGTTACAAAACTTGACATTTCCTGCCAATATGCTATAATTATAGTATGAAAAAGACACAACACAGCATCGTCGTTGGAATGTTCGTCGGTCATACCTCACAATATGGCATGGGCAAGGCAACAGGTCGCGTTATCGCTGAGGCGGGAATGCGCTATGGTCGCCGATATTTGTGGGTAAACTACACGACCAAGGGTAAGACTTTCAACTCCGCGTTTTGGGACGAAGTTTTGCGTGCGACAAACGCGCATAGCGTAGTCCTTCCGCCTACTACCGAATCAACCTCTTACGACATGTGGAGATAACATCTTGTTTACTGCTGAAACAAAAAGTCTGTTGGCGAAGTTGATGGCAACAGAAAACATTCGCGTGGAACACCACAGCAATGCCAAGACTGCGCAGTTTGACTTGGAAAAGCGGGTGTTGATATGCCCAATCTGGAAAGACATGTCGGGAGACTTGTATGACCTGTTTATGGGGCATGAAATTTCCCATGCCCTCCGCACTCCTGCGAAGGGATGGATGCGGGCGGTTGAGTGTGCAGGGGGAACCACGAAAGTTTCCCAAAAGAAACAAAAAGCCTATCTTGGGTTTCTCAATACCGTTGAGGATGCCCGAATTGAAAAACACGTCAAGAGACAATATCCCGGTCTGCGTGCGCCGATGATTCGCGGATATAAGGATTTGCTTGCGCGAGACTTTTTCGGTCTGAGCAAGGTTCTTGACTACAATACACTCTACCTTATCAACAAACTGAACTTGGTCGCTAAGTGCGGTTCGCAATTGGGTATTACCTTTACCCCCGAACAACAGCCCTTCTACGATGAATTGATGAAGATAGAGACCTGGGACGAGACTCTTGCGTTGACCAACAAGTTGTTTGAATTCAGCAAGGATGAACAGAAGAAGGGCGAAGAGGACAAGGAAAAGCAGAAGGATGAAATCGCCAAAAAGAAACAAGAAAAGCGCGAGAAGCAGAGACAAGATTCTGAGGATGAAGGTGAAGAGTCCGAGGATGAAGGGTCTGAAGGCGAAGAGTCCGAGGATGAAGGTGAAGAGTCCGAGGATGAAGGGTCTGAAGGCGAAGAGTCCGAGGATGAAGGTGAAGAGTCCGAGGATGAAGGGTCTGAAGGCGAAGAGTCCGAGGATGAAGGCGAAGAGTCTGGTGGGAAAGAATCTGATGCTGATGCGGACGATGTAGATGATGCTGAGGCTGGTGACAATGACGCTGGTGACAATGACGCTGGTGACAGTAATGATGATACCACTGAGGCTGATGTAGATGCTGAGGTGTTTTTGCCTACTGCCAGCACTGATGAAACTTTTCGTGAGAAACAACAGACCTTGGTATTGG
>Ga0315276_10000700_pt1 | contig 29051 bp, 26 predicted proteins | sample YL17G05_0_MG_FD_204542 | JGI IMG/M metagenome (GOLD analysis project Ga0315276, IMG submission 204542) | Sediment microbial communities from Yellowstone Lake, YNP, Wyoming, USA - YL17G05_0 | ecosystem: Environmental > Aquatic > Freshwater > Lake > Sediment | place: USA: Wyoming | collected... | reverse complement strand
TAGTACGCATTGAGGTACGCATAATCCCAGATGTCAACTTGGCCGTCCCTGTCACCAAAATCAGGACCGCAAATGTCGGCTTTGTCAGCCGCATCATTAACTGTGCAGCTTACTACCGTTATGACACACGTGCAGACCGGGTTGGACAACTCGCCCTTGCCGTTCTCTTTCACCACGCCGCCGCGAGCAGCATTCTTGCCAACCGTAACCGTCGTGGTGGCGCTCACGTCGAACGTGAACAAAGTCCCAGCGGCCGGCGGAGCATTCTTGTGGTTGGCATCATTGGTCGCATAAAGAGAGCCCATCTCAATTATCATCGAAGTCTGGCCGTTTCCGCCTCCGGCAACCGGAGTGCCCCAGCTTGTAACATTGCCGTTATTGGCATCTATCACAATCGTGCCGGGGTAAATGTAGTAATCTGTATTGGTCGTGGCGAAATTGCTGATGGTCTGGGCGCCGCCAAGCGAAACGTCAAACGCAAACGCCCTTGGCCTGTTCGGGTCGCCTGCTCCGCCGCTGTATGACACTACGCATGTCTGTCCACCTGACTGCGTGCAACTAACAGACAGGGCCATAGCGTCAGCAGCGAGCATAAGTACTAACAAAACTAAAATCGTTTTTCTCATATACAACCTTTCCTTTCTTCTTTTTTCTGCAGAGTCACGCGCTCTGCATTGTCCTGGTTTCTTCTTTTGTTCCCGCCTCTTCAATATATTTACTACGCTCCTAACTTACGAAAATAAGTTACTCTCTCGAGCATATAGTCCAAACTGGGCAGGATTAGCCGGACAAAAAATAAGAGATTAAGTCACTTTTCTCCTCCGTACTCCTCCTTTCTCGCCGCTCGGCGGATTTGTGTGCTGAACAAATAAGCACTATACATCACTTTCTGTTTGGTGAAGGCATTATGTAAATTAACATAACACTCCGCAGAAATCAAGAAAAATCCAAAAAAAATTTAAAAAATTTACGAACATCCGAAAAAAACCACAAATTTACCCTAAAAACCCAAGTCCGCCCTAACTTATTATTACTACTTATGTTAAGGCCAAACCTCATTTTTACGCCAAAAACAAGGCTTTTTCCGCCCCTGTTTCGCCCCTCCCGCCCCCCTCGAAATATGGTCTGCAAACCATAAATCCCTCGCTATTTTTTTGCAATTCCCACATTTTTTTGCTATCCTGCCCCCTATGTTTACCTCCGGAATACTCAAAGGCCGCCTCATTATGGTCAGGCTTATCCTCCTGCTGGCAGCCGCTTCGCTGCTCGCCATCGGCATTGCCACCATTTATGCCATCGGCCACCCCGCCGAACTCGCCCCTGCCCCCCAGACCGCCGACCTCGCCAACCTTTGGAAAAAACAGCTCATCTTCGCCGCTATCGGCCTGGCAGGCTTCCTGTTAGTCAATCAGTTCAACTACCGCCGACTCGGCTCAATCAGCTACTGGATATTCGGCCTGGTTCTCGCCCTGCTCGCCCTTCTGCTGCTCGACAGAATCATCGATGTTCCCTTTGTCCCCGTTATCAACAACGTCCGCCGATGGCTCCGTATCGGCACAGTCTCGACCTTCCTCCAAATCCAGCCATCCGAGCTCTGCAAACTCGCCTACATCCTCATCCTGGCCTGGTATCTTCGTTACCGCACCAACTACCGAAATCTCAGCGCCCTCATCGGCCCATTTCTCCTCACCCTGCTGCCGATAGTCCTGATACTCCCCGAACCCAACCTCGGCACAGCTCTGCTTATGATGCCGATATTCTTTACAATGCTTTTTGTCGCCGGCGCAAAGGTCAAGCACCTCCTGCTCATAATCCTTATGGCCCTGCTCATCAGCCCGCTTATGTGGCTCAAGATAAAACCATACCAGCGAACCAGAATCAGCAGCGTCCTGCTCCAGAACAACTGGATTCGCCGGGAAGCCGAACAGCACCCCATAATCGCCAAAATCCTCGTCGGCGGAAAATTCACAGAAAAGCAGTGGCAGGACGACTGGAGCTATCATTTAATCCGCTCCAAATTCGCAGTCGCCGCGGGCGGCGCCACAGGCTACGGCTTCCGAAAAGGCCCATTCGTCAAATACAACTTCCTCCCCGAAAGGCACAACGACTTCATTTTCGCTATAATCGCCCACCAGTGGGGTTTCCTCGGCTGCCTCGGCCTTCTCGCTCTTTACGCCCTCATCGTCTTATGCGGCCTCGAAATCGCAGGTAGCAACACCGACCCCTTCGGCAAACTTTTCGCCATCGGCATCATCGCTATGCTCGCCGGCGAAGTGATTATCAATATCAGTATGACGCTTGGCCTTATGCCCATCACAGGCCTGACACTGCCCCTCGTCAGCTATGGCGGTTCAAGCCTGATAGTCAACATAACCGCCATTGGATTGCTCAATAACATCGGCCGATGCAGACCCTTCTCCGTCGCCTCCAAACCATTCATACAGTAATATGCTCTGTTGAAAACCGTTGATGTCATTCTGAGCGCAGCGAAGAATCTCACCGTTTTCAAACAAAAAAGAGATTCTTCACTTCGCTGCGCTACGTTCAGAATGACGGCGGTATAAGTTTTCAGCAGAGCAACAGTAATACTAAACGCTAAGAAATGTCGTTTGCCGCTGTCTGCGCCTCAACCTCTTTCGATAACTTCATCCCGCCGCGAAGTTCTGCCAGCTCCGGCGCACCCAGCAGCCAGACCACCGCCAGAAAAACTATCGCCCCCACAGGTATGCAGACCGCAACTACAATCCAGTTCCGCACTGTCTCCATCTGCCATCGCAGTATATAAACCGCCGCCGCCATTACCGCACAGCCGCAAAGTGTTCGCAGGAAACTAACGACTATTTTCCTGCCGCCGAACCGCCCGAGGCGCTTGCGCAGCAGGTACATCAAAACCGCGGCATTAATCGCAAACGTAACCGATGTCGACAGGCCAAAAGCCCCCGCACCCAGCGACGGTATCCACACCATCCCCACAAGCATAAGCAGGTTCACACCCGCCAGCCAGCACGAAACCTTCAAAGGCGTCTTCGTGTCTTTAAGCGAATAAAACGACCTCGCAAGTATCTGGTAACTGCAGTACGCCCACATTCCCAGCACGTACATCTTCAGCACAAATCCTGACTGCGCCGCGTCCGCAGCGGTAAAATTACGCCTCGCATAAATCAGCCTCATAATCGGCTCAGCGAGAATAAAAAGGCCCACCCCCGTCGCCATTCCCTCCATCAGTGACAATCGCAGGGCACGGTTGATGCTGTCACGCAGGTTTACTATGTCCCCCCGCGCTGCATATCGCGTCAGCAGCGGAAAAACCGCTACGCCCAGCGAAATCGCAAGCACCCCCATCGGAAACTGATACAGCGCCCTCGCCGCATTGACCCTGATAATAACCCCCTCCGTCAAAGGCCGATGAATCACCCACCCGAAAATATTCATATCCGCCGACCCCGCCGTCGCCGTAAGATTCCACGCTATCGCCGTCGCCACCAGCTCCGATATTTGCAGAAAACCAAGACCCAATAGTATCGGCATTAAAAGTTTGACCATCAGTTTTATTCCCGGCTCAACAGGTCTCAGGCGAAACCTCACCGAAAACCCGCTTTTATGCAGAAGCCACAAAACCGCAATCAACTGGATAACGCCGGCTGCCGTAACGCTTATCGCAACAATCATAAGCTGGCCCGGCACGTTCTTCTTCACCATCGGCGCTATCCACCACGCAGCTATTATCCCTACTATGTTGAATATGATTGGCGCCGCCGCCGGAAATGCAAAATGTCCCCGGCAGTTCAGCGCCGCCGACCCCATCGCCAAAAGGCACACCGTGACCATATACGGAAACATAATCGTAGCAAGAATCATCAGCAGTTTCCTGTCCGCAGGCCCCGGCAGTAATGCGACAATTATAAAACCCATCTGTACAAGAATCATTATTACCAGCAGTACCACCGCAAGCAGTCCCAGCGCATTGGCCAGCAGCTTTCGGGCGCTTTCTAATCCGCTCTTTTCAATCTCATCGGTAAAAACAGGAACAAATGCCGATGAAAGCGCACCTTCCCCGAAAAGCCGCCTAAAAAGGTTGGGTATCTGAAATGCAAAACCATAAGCGTCGGTATACCTGCTTGCACCAAGCGATGTAATCGCCATATCGCGCAGCATCCCGAATATGCGGGAAATAAGCGTGATGACCGCCACTAACTTGGCCGCACTGAAAAAATGCTCCCGCTCCTTATGTTCCTGATGAATCTTGTCGCTCATAATATGCCCGCAGCATTATTCTCTGAATTTCATTCCTTCAAAATTATCGCTGTAAATGTCGCGATTGTAAAAACTTTTTTTCAACCTATTTGTTCTGTCGCAAATACCTTGATGAGTTGTCATGCTGAGCCGAAGGCGAAGCATCTGGCTTATGAAGGTAAGATTCTTCGCTTCGCTCAGAATGACAAGTGTCATTTAACCTGCGACAGAACACTATTTGTGTTATGTCGGCTATTGTCCCTTAAACCCTATACCTCATCCGCTGTTCGCTGAAATCGGCAGTAAATTTGACAATTGACCCCATTTTTGGTAAGATAATTTTTTCGTTGTGTGAGGTGGATTATGAGAAAAAACGTTGCCGTCCTGTTGGGGTTAGTGGTAACGGTATTTCTCCTGCCGGCTCTTACCTATGCCGTTTCGGCTGACCAGTGCGATTTCAATGATGATAACAACGTCGACTGGAAAGACCTCAGTGTAATTACCCGAAACTGGCTGCTCGATTGCTCCACGCACGACTGTAACGGTGCCGACCTCGACAGCAGCGGCTCCGTCAACCTCGTCGATTTTACCCTCTTTGCAGAATACTGGAATCCCGACGCCAATCTTGCCTGCCTGCTGATGGCCTGTCACTGTCTGGCCGATAGAGGACAGGAAAAACTTTATTTGTGGCAGTCGACTGACGGAATAGACTGGAACTTGCTTAATGGCGGACCTTCTTACTCCGCCCCGGAATATGTCATCCGCGACCCTTCTATATTCAAACATACCGACGGCAAATACTACATCTGCTATACCAATAACAACACCAGCCCGCAGAACTTCACCGGCACAAGATTTGGCGTTGCGTCTTCACCAGATTTAGTTACCTGGTCTCACGTCTGCTGGGTGGATTTTGGCGGTGCTTATTACGTCTGGGCGCCAGAGTGGTTCGTAGATACTGACGGTTCCGTTCACGTCTTTGTTGCAGTCAACTATCAAATTAAAGAAGTTCATCCGACTGATTCGACATTTACTGCCTGGTCAAGTCCGGTTACCATAACCGGCACAGACCTTCCTGCATCTAAAATTGACCCGTATATGGTCAAACTCGGCAGCACATACCATTTGTGGTATAAGAGAGAAATCGGCGGACAAAATTACATCGAATATGCCTCAAGCTCGTCCCTTACCAGCGGCTATACGGTAATCTATTCCGGCGACTGGGCAGGTTGGGGACAAAAAGAAGGCGAGTGTCTTGTTCGTCTTAATGATGGCTCCTGGCGAATATACTTTAATGATATAATTGGTGCTACATACTATAGTGACTCTTATGATAACTGGCAGACCTGGACTGAGAAAGTATTGTTGACCGATGACCAGCCGGACCTTGTCATAGGCCACGGAACCGTAATCCATTCACATTAACAATTCATCTATTTTCAACCGTCAACCAATATCCGGCAATTTATTCTATCGACATTTATCCGCCAAAGGCGGATAAACCTTTAATCAGTTCGCTTTTAGAACAGCCTGTTCGACAAGCTCATAGCAGGCGACAGACCTCGCAATAACGCCGCTCTCGCAGTGCCGTGAAATTCAAAATAACCCCCGAACATAAATTAACTCCCGAAACACCCCCGACAACGACCCTGCTTCGCTCGGAGAGCTATGCAGGGCAGGCATTCGAGAACAGACAAGGGTTTAGGGGTTAAATATTCAAGAATTAAACCACGCAAAAAAAATTTTAAAAAAATTTAAAAAAGCTGTTGACAGGAGTTAAAATGATTTTTACATTTTGTAAAATGTAAAATATGATTTGACTGAGATTAGGGTTTAGAGATTAGGGATTAGAAATTAGTTTCGCCAAAGGCGGACAAAAGAAAAGACCTATGATACTGTCGGATACAAAGAGTCGTAAGTTTCAGATACCTGCCAAGCTTTATCGAATCGGCGAGGTTGTGCAGTACAGCCCGTTCTCGCGGCAGACAATCCACAACTATACGATAATGGGCCTGATACGCGAGAGCCAATGGACCGAAGGCGGACACCGGCTGTATGACGAATCGGTGTTCGAGAGATTATCGAAAATAATGGAACTGCGGAAGACAAAAACGCTTTTTGAGATAAGACGAATTTTAGACAAGGAAGACGTCGCAAGACAAAATAAAACATCCTGCAGTGCAAAAGGCTAACAAAAACCCCCTGTAAACCGTGGGCTAAATAAGTTTTGCGAGTTCAGGGAAGAAAGGAAAGAATCAGGGATGAAAAACAGCGTAGGAATGGGATTGTTGTTTTTGCTGAGGCAGCAGCGATACCTGTATTATCAGCTCAGAGATTTGGCTGAGATGCAGCGACAGCCGGAAACGATAGACTCGCCGGAACTGATGCTGGAGGTCATAAACGGGCGGCGCAAGCTCGCCGAGAAGCTTCGCGAGGTGACGGAGAAACTTTCGCCGATAAAGGCGAACTGGGGGAACATCTGCGGGCAGCTTGGGCCCGGATACAGAACCAAAGTCCAGAAACTGGCGGAAGAGGTGCGGCAAATTGTCGAGGGAATACCGGCGGCTGCTTCGCCGGAGGCGTCTTATCCATTATACGAAGGGATGAATTCCGACAACATTTTAGTCGGAGCCCAAATCAATAACGGAAGGGAATTTATATGAATCTGCCATTATTAGTAACAGACAATATCACGGAGCTGCTCATCAAGATACTGAAGTTCACCCAGATGCGTCAGAGGGTGCTTACGGAGAACATAGACAATTTTGACAGGCCCGGATTTGTGCCGAAAGACCTTATGGCGGAGGAATTTTCAGGCCTGCTGAACGATGCTCTCAATGAGCATATTCAAAGCCGGCGATTAGTGCTGCGCGATACTGAAACTATCAAGTTCGGCGTCAACGGCAGTATCGAGGTCAGGCCCGTAGAAGACAGAGGTGCAAGGAAACTGCTCGAAGAAAACCCGGAGGAATACCTCGAACTGCAATTAAACAAGCTCTTTGAAAATTCCATCAACGAAAAAATGACAAAGGAACTGCTGAAGCAGAAGGAAGGAATGATACCGATTTTAGAGTGAGGCTATGAGAAACGAGGCACTTAAACTGGAAGTGCCGGTGGAGACGTGTCATCGCAGGGGAAAGGTGATAGCAATAACCAGCGGCAAAGGAGGCGTGGGTAAGACCAACGTGGCGGCAAATCTTGCGATATGCCTGGCGGCTTCGAGAAAAAAGGTATTGCTTGTCGACGCCGACCTGTCGTTAGGCAACCTCGACATAATCCTGAATATCAACAGCAAATACAATATCTCGCATATACTCCGCGGGCGAAAAGACATCAATGAAATCGCCGGCACAGGGCCGGAGGGGCTAAAGATAATCTGCGGGGCCTGCGGTCTCGAAGAATTGGCAAACCTTAACGAATATCAGCGTCAACACCTGCTGAGGGAATTGTCCAGACTTCAAAACAATGCGGACGTAACGGTAATCGACACGGCGGCGGGCATTTCGAGGTCTGTGGTGGGATTTTGTCTTGCAGCCGATGAGGTTCTGGTGATTACGACGCCGCAGCCTACGGCGATGGCCGATGCTTATGCGATGATTAAGGTCCTGGCGAGAAACAATTTTGCCGGCAGGATAACCCTGCTGGTAAATATGGCTGACACGACAGCGGACGGGAAAAAAACCTATCAGCAGATAGCGAACGTGGCGAAACGATTCCTGAATACGACCGTGTATGATGCGGGCGTCCTGCTCAGGGATGAACGAGTAATTTCAGCGGTGCAGATGCGAAAGCCGGTTGTGCTGGCTTATCCGACAGCAAATATAACCTTATCGCTGGCGGCGCTGGCGGCAAAATTGGGCGATTGCCCGGTGGCGAAATTCAATAATGACGGCTTTTTTAAGAGAGTCGTTGACTGGTTCTTCTAAAGTTATGAGCGGCAGAGTCGATAAGGATTATATCAGGCTTTTTGTTTTCAGAGACGAAGGGACTTAGAGAGAAAAGTATTGGATTTTATAGGACGTAGGCTCATCTTCGTAAATTTATAGTTACCTTGAAATATCACGGAGGGCATTTTGTGGCAACTAACCGGCAGGCAGTAAAGACCGACCGAAAGCTCAACATCGACCAGATATGGGGGCATTTTCGCAAGACCGGCGACAACTATTACCGCAACCTGCTTATAGAACACTACAAGCCATTGGTGAAATACGCCGCTGAGCGGCTGCACAATAAACTGCCCGAAAAGATTGAGCTGGACGACCTTATCAGTGCCGGCACTTTCGGCCTGATGGATGCCATCGATGCTTTTGACGCCGGCAGAGGCGTAAAGTTTGAGACTTACTGCTCGCCCCGAATAAGAGGGTCGATTCTTGATGAGCTGAGGAGTATGGACTGGGTGCCGAGGCTGGTGCGGGCGAGGGCCAGCCAGCTTACAAAAGCGACACAATCGCTAAAGGCATTTCTTGGCCGAAAACCCACGGAAAAGGAAACAGCCGAAGAGCTCGACATAGACAATATAGAGGAGTTCAACCGGATTATGCGGGACGCCAATGCGGTAGGTATGGTGTCGCTGGACGGTAAATACAGCGAAGACGACGGTGAAAAAAATGTCCGCGAAATAGACATAATCAAAGATGAAAAAAGCAACAACCCCGTCATAGAAGCCCAAAAGCAGGACCTTAAAAGTCTGCTTACCAAAGGACTGACGCGGGCTGAACGGCTGATTATAGTTTTGTATTACTATGAAGAAATGACAATGAAGGAAATCGGCGCAACGCTGGATTTATCTGAGTCGCGCGTTTCGCAGATGCATTCGTCTATCATCGCACGGCTGAAGGCCCAGATGAACAGCAGAAAAAAGGAATTCGCCATCTGATAAAATGTTTGTCATTGCGAGGAGTCCCGATGTCTTTTATCGGGACGACGTGGCAATCTCGCCGTTTCGGCGAAGAAAGTGTGCTTTATGGCTACTAAATTTTTCAACAAAATACAACGCGAATTCCTTCAAAAAGGTTTCGGCTATACCGACCGCCAGATGCAAATCGTCGAGTTAATCTGCGCCGGCACAAACAATACTGGCTTGTCGAAAATCTTAAAGATAACTCCTCTAACCGCTAAGACTCACGTCAGGAACATCTGCCGAAAAGCCCACGCTCGAGGCCGTGCAGATTTAATCCTCACGCTTCTCCACCACTCTCGCCACATCTCTGGCTTGCCACGGCTTAGCTCCTTAAGAGCGAAGCCAGGCTTGCCACGGCGTAGCTCCTTAAGAGCGAAGCCGGGCCGCCCGCGCCGTCCTGCCAAGCGTAGCGTAAGCAAAGTTAGAAGACCTTTGAGGAAGAAGGCGCGCCAGCCACGCCGTCCTGTCCGCCGTAGCCTTGTGCGTAGACGAAAATCGAAGACCAGAGCCTCTCGCCACCCCTCCAGGCGGTAATCACAGAGCGTAGTCGGGTTTATCCAGCGGGTCTTTGTCCCCGCAATACACACCTCGCACCACCAAAACGCGTCATTCTGAACGAAGTGAAGAATCTCTTGTTTGTCATTCCCGCGAAGGCGGGAATCCACTTTCCGTAGGGTGCGCCTTAGCACACGCAGTTTACCTTTTAACCTGCTTCTCTGTTGGCTTTACAAGGGAATTTATTTGCTTTTAGCGGTAATTGACATAAAATAGAATAATGCACCTTTTGGGGCAGACAACTGGGGCGAGGAGAAAAATTATAAGTAATAAGGATTAGTTTATGGCTTTTGCGCCTAAGGAAGTAAAGGAGCTTGTAGAGCGTCTCGCCGGCAATATCGAAGATTACAAACCCTCGTCTATGAACTATATGGCCTCTGTGGCAAAAAAACAGGAGATAATATGAAAAAAAAGAATAATACTGAACACGTACCGTTGCGAATCACGCTTGAGTTGCGGACCCGCCTGCAGGCAGGCCAGGCGGCGGAATCGAACAGGCGAAAAAAGGTTATCCCGATGAATACCTACCTCACCGAACTCATCGAGGCAGGACTTAAATCCGGGGTCCGTGGCCCGTGACCCGTCAAGATTGATTATTCAATTCGGCTCGGCCGCTGGGTCGGGATTGGTTTTTTGCGATTCCCTGATTTTTACAAGCTAACGAATTTTTCATCTATGAACCTGGAGGGAGTAAAGCCACCATTTCGACTGCCTGCAATGCTTCCTCGAACGTTGCCTCAGGTCTGACCCCGATATAAGCTCCTAATAATTCTATGGCCTCAGTGCGGGAAATTTTTGTTCGTTCACATATCTTTTTTATTTTAATATCCACCTTATCAAGCCATTCGGCGCCGAGCCAATTATTGACGATAACAGAAAGGGCAGGTGCCCGCGAACCGGAATCAATGAACTTTTGCCATGGACGAAGATATGAAGCGAGGGTCAAAAGGGCTCCACTTTCAGGATACATAGGTACATACCAGCCATTTAACATTAAGGTTTTGCCATTTGGACCTGTCAGACTTATTCCTGGTGTGTTCCAGGATAAACATCCCCCAATAGCTATCTCCGCTGTATTAGAATCAATTCTTCGACAGATTTGTATCTCCGGAAAAGCAGATGAACCTTTGTAATTGCCTCCGCGAATATAAACTTTAGAATTGTTTTCATCGCCTATCACGAGTTTGGCTTCGTTACGGGGACTGACCTCCAAATAAGCATAAGGACCATCCGGCTCTTTGCCGGAAAGATATATTTCGGCAGAATTATGATGTGTAAGATGTAATCTTATGCGAGCGTAACCATCTTCATCAACAACGGTCAAACTCCTGACTTTCAAATCGTCAATAAATGTTGTGTTTGGTTCAACAGCAGATTTGTTCAAATTTCTCTGTATTTTTGATAACCAGATAATATTGATTATTGAAATTAGGAAGATTAACAGGACAAAAGTCCTGAATAGAATGGTGGTAAAATTTGAACTTTTCAGGGGTTTGATTACCTTCATCGATTCTGTATTAAGCAGCTTTTGACATCCGGGGCATTTAATCTTTTCACCAACCGGATAGCCATCGGGGACATCGAACGAATGACCACAACTCCCGCATCTGATTTTCATAAAGGTTCGCCTTTTTGGTCTGAATTGTTTTTTTGCGATTCCCTGATTTTTACAAGCTCCTGATGAATCTTCATAAACAGTCCAATCATCATATTTATTTTGAATACCCAACGGACGATTGCAATACAGATTAGAAATATGGAAACGGAAAACAATACGCTCAAAATAAACAAGGCAGGGAAATCAGGACGTTCCGCTGAAGTCTCTGCCAATATAATTAAACCGGATATAATGGTAATCATAACGGAAACAACTACCACAACAGGAAAAATTTCATCCTGAGAAACGGGACTTTGGTCGACAATGACTGGAGTTTGCGTCACCGGGGGTTGCGGCACTGGAATCTGCGATTCCTGTTTTGGCGGGTCAATCACTTTGGGAGGTTCTGTTTTTTTTAGTGGTTCGGTATTGAGCGACTTCTTACATTCGGGGCATTTAATCTTTTCCCCGACCGGATAACCATCGGGGACATCAAAAGAATGACCACAGCTCCCGCATCTGATTTTCATAAAGACCCTCACAATTTACCGGCAAGGATTATACTATATCCCCCCTGCTGCCTGCAAGGGAAATCTTCAGGCTGTATGCCTTTGCGTTGAATTGTGCTTTTTTGTGACTAAACAAAAATCTGCGTCATCTGTGAAATCTGTGGTTAATAATCTCCGCCGAAATCCATACCACTAAGTGGTATGATTTCGTCTAAGCGAACCTAAAAACCCTTCGTAGCTCTATCCGCCCCTGGCGGATTCAAGTAAAGCCGGGCCAAAAACAACAACTTACGAACGATAAACCGGCTTGACTTTTTTTCGAGCATGCAAAAAAACGTTCAAATTCGTTAAAATCCCGTTAAATTTCAATCAAAAGTCGTCAAAAATCGCAAAAAATCGCAAAATCTCTCGATTTTCGCACATTTTTACTTTTGTACTTAACCCTTTGACTTTGCTTTAGTTATGCATTTTTTTCCCAAAAGTCCCAAAAACAAAATGTCCAAAACCGGTGTCCGCCGCATCGCGACCGGCGTAATCTTGCTTTTTATCTTTTGTGCAGATATACTTCGCTTTATGAAATTTACCAAGATGCAGGCAGCGGGCAATGACTATATATATGTCAACTGCTTCAGGGAAAAGGTCAAAAACCCTGCGAAATTAGCTAAACTCATCAGCGACAGGCACTTAGGCGTCGGCGCCGATGGCCTGATTCTCATAATGCAATCCAAAAAAGCCGATGTCAGGATGCGGATTTTCAACGCCGATGGCTCAGAAGCCGAGATGTGCGGCAACGGCATCCGCTGCGTCGCCAAATACGCTTATGAGCATAAACTTGTCAAAGCCCGCCGCCAAAAATCCCTCAATATAGAGACCGGCAGAGACGTTTTAAAAGTCGACCTGTTCCTCAACGTAAGTAATGAAGTTAAAAAGGCTTGCGTCAATATGGGTCAGCCGATTTTGACGCCAAAAGATATACCCGTAAACCTGCCCGGCGAAAAAATTATCGAAGAGCCTTTTGAAATCTCAGGACAGACTCTTCTGATGACCTGCGTGTCGATGGGCAATCCACACGCCGTATTTTTCTGTGATAATGTTGACTCGGTTGAACTGGAAAAACTCGGCCCTGCCATTGAAAATCACAAACTTTTCCCGAATCGAGTCAATGTTCATTTCGTTCAAGTGCTTGGCCGTAATGAAGTTAAGATGCGAACCTGGGAGCGCGGCAGCGGGATTACGCTGGCCTGCGGAACGGGTGCCTGTGCGTGCTGTGTGGCGGCGGTGCTTACTAATAGATGCGACCGGGTCTGCACCGCACATCTGCCGGGCGGCAACCTCGAATTAAACTGGTGCGAGAAGGATAATTGCGTTTATATAACCGGCCCTGCCGTAGAGGTTTTTGAAGGCACTTGGCCGGTAAAACGTTGAGAAATAACAACATATAGAGTTGATTTTGGCCTACTATCTGTCAAATATATGCCCTAATTCACTATTTGATGCCTCTAAATTTGCCTATCCTGCCAAAAAAATGCTACAAATATGTTGTTTTTTTTCAACACCCCTGTTGACAAGCAGTATACTCACCCCCTATTATTGCGATTATGCCAGACGGTGAAAACCTACAGACCCCAAAGCCTGCAAAAGCTGACAGCGGTATTGACCCGCGAGAACTGGCTAATATGGAGAGGCTGGCAACAATAGGCAAACTCACCTCCAAAGTGGCTCACGAATTGAATAATCCCCTTGACGGCATACTGCGGTATATCAACCTGTCGCTGAGAAGCCTTGAGCAGGGAAATTACGAAAAGCCCAAAGAGTATCTTGTCCAGTGCCGGCACGGGATTATCAGAATGGTGCAAATTGTAAGCGACCTGCTGGAATTTTCCCGCGGCACTTATTCGCTGGAAGAATACGTCAAAATAGAACAGATTATCGAAGATGCTATAAAGACTATGGATGGCAGGGCCGAAGGGTCGAGTGTCCGCGTATTGCGGAATTACTGCGCCGGCATACCGAAAATCAGGGGAGGCAATTTGTTTCAGGTGTTCTGCAATCTTGTAAAAAATGCAATTGAAGCGATGCCGAACGGCGGGGAACTTCGCATCTCGACCACACTGACGGAAGGAAACAGCGTCATAATCGAATTTCGCGACACAGGGACAGGTTTCCCGCCGGAAAATGCTGAAGTCATATTCGAGCCGTTCTTTACCACAAAAAACAAAAGCAAAGGAGTGGGACTGGGGCTGGCAATATGCAGGGACATCATCAAAAGACACCACGGCCGAATAACCGCTGAAAATGCCCCGAACGGCGGCTGTGTATTTACCGTGCATCTGCCGCTAACGGAAGGTTCATAAAAACAGGGAAACGTTTATGGCCAAAGAAAAGAGAATCCTTGTCGTAGACGATGATAAGATTATTCTGGATTCCCTGTGTGAATTTCTGTCGCTCGAAGGATACGCAACAAGCGGCGCAGAAACGCTAAAGGCCGCATCGGCTGAGCTTCAAAGGCACAGTTACCTGCTGGTAATAACGGACATTAACCTGCCCGACGGGGATGGCCTTGAATTACTGGACATAGTCAGAAGAGACTACCCGCAAACGGTTGTGATTGTGATAACCGGTTACGGAACCATTGAAAGTGCGGTCAGAGCCATCAAAAAAGGCGCCTACGACTATCTGACAAAACCCATTGTGGACGATGACCTTCGGCTGGCGGTGGAGCGGGCAATCAGGCAGCAATCACTTATGAGCGAAAACGAAAGCCTGCGGCTGCAGCTTGAGCAAAAATATAGCCTGGAGAACATAATCAGCCACGATTACAAGATGGCGAAGATTTTCGACCTCGTTGAGGCTGTTGCCGACAGCACAACCACGATACTAATGACCGGCCCATCCGGCACGGGCAAAAGTATGCTCGCAAGAGCGATACACTACCGCTCCAGCCGGAGCAACAAACCCTTTGTCGAAGTAAGCTGCGGGGCGATGCCGGAAACACTGCTTGAGAGCGAGCTTTTCGGCCACGTCAAAGGAGCGTTCACGGGGGCGGTCGGCAATAAGGAAGGCAAATTCCTGGCTGCGAACAGCGGGACAATCTTCCTCGACGAAATCTCCAACGCCTCGGCGGCCCTGCAGGTGAAACTGCTGCGGGTACTGCAGGACAGGACCTTTGAACCTGTCGGGAGCAACGAGACCAAAACGGTCGATACGCGGATTATACTTGCCACGAACCGCAACCTGAAGGAGGAGGTAACACAGGGCAGATTCAGGGAAGATTTATATTACCGGATAAACGTGGTAACGATAGACCTGCCGCCGCTGTGCGAGAGGGTCGGCGATGTCCCTCTGCTGGCGAAACAGTTTCTGCGGAAATACAGCATACAGCACAACAAGGAAAAACTCGGCATCACCAACGAAACGCTGGAGCATCTGGAGCGATATTCCTGGCCCGGCAACGTCCGCGAGCTGGAAAATGTGCTTGAACGCGCGGTGCTGCTGAGCAAAGGCAAATTCATCGCCCCGGAAGATTTGCCCGACTCAATCAGGCAGGACCAAAGCTGGCGGCAAAAAACATACAAGACAGCGGGCCTTAAAGAAGCGATTGCCGAGCCGGAAAAAAATATTATTCGGCAGGCGCTTGAGGCAAATCGCTGGAACAGGCAGGAAACCGCCAAATCACTTCAGATAAACCGCACAACTTTGTTCAAAAAAATGAAACACTACGGCCTATATGCCGAGGCTGAACGGCTGGGTCTTATATAAAAACTTGATGATTAAAAAAGAAATCTCATACAGTTCCGCCAACAGAGTGATGCTTCTGGTTTTGGTTTGTTTTTTTCTTTCGGGGCTGACCAGCCTAATCTACGAAATCCTCTGGACAAGAATGATTGTCAAAATCATCGGCGCAGCGCCCTTCGCCGTCAGCATAGTCCTTACCGTCTTTATGGCAGGTCTGGGTCTGGGCAGTCTGCTGGCAGCACGCACCATCGACCGAATCGCCCAGCCGATAAGGCTGGTAAAAATCTATGGCGTACTTGAGCTGATTATTGGTTTATACGCGCTTGCGGTTCCGCTGCTGCTGACAATCTTCGAGCCAATCTACGCAGTTATCTATAACCGGCTTTTCAGCCAGTTTATGCTTTATAATCTGCTGACCTTTGTCGGATGCTCGGTTATTCTGCTGATTCCTGTGATTTGTATGGGAGCGACGCTGCCTGTTTTGTGCCGCTTTTACGTTACGGAATTATCGCATCTCGGCACCTGTGCGGGCAGGCTTTACGGATTAAACACCATTGGCGCGGCGGCGGGCAGTTTATTGTGCGGCTTCTGGCTGATAGAGCTGCTGGGCGTCTGGGGGACATTGATTTTTGCGGTGCTTGTCAATTGCCTTATCGGCTTATCCTGTATTTTGGCAGGCCGCAAATTAGAAAGGCGGCAGGAATACAGGGTTGCGGGGACATCGCGGGAATCGCCGCTGGAAGGCGCTGCTGCGAGAGACGAGCTTGCCGGTTATCCCGCGATAGTAACGGCGGCGATGGTCATTTTTGCGGTATCCGGTTTCTGCTCGATGGCTTATGAGGTTATATGGACGAGGCTTCTGGGCCTGATTGTCGGGCCTACCACGTATTCGTTTACCATTGTGCTTGTTACGTTTATTCTGGGTCTGGCGCTGGGCAGTATGTTTTTCGGGTATCTTGCGGACAGGACGGGCAGGGCCGTCTGGCTTTTGGTATGTACCCAGGCGGGTGCGGCCCTGTTTGCACTGGGCGTAAGTCAATTATTGGGCGGCAGTCAGTTGTTTTTTGCCAAGCTGCTTTTCAGTTTTAAGGACCATTTTGTCCTTTTGAATCTGGCCAAGACAGTGACATTGTTTTTGTTTATGATTTTGCCGACGTTTTGCCTGGGCGCAACGTTTCCGCTGGTCGGGAAGATTTATACACAGTCTATGTCGAGATTAGGCTGGTCGATTGGGTTTGCGTATACAATCAATACGGCCGGTGCGGTGCTTGGCTCATTTTGTGCCGGGTTTGTTTTGATACCGCTGCTGGGCAAGGAAAAAAGCCTTAGCATAGTTATCGCCCTGCAACTGCTGGCCTCGCTGATTACAACAGGTATTATTATGAGCAAGCAGAAAAACCCGTTGAAATGGCTTTTGCCGGCAGCACCGGCTTTGGCGGGACTGGTGCTTTGTTTTTATTTCCCCCGGTGGGACCATCGGACGTTTTCAGAAGGCAAATACCACCGTTTCGACCAAATCGGTCTGGATATTAAGACAGTCGGGTGGCTGAAATCCTTTTTCGAAGGACCGAAAATATTAAGCAATTACAAAAAAGGCGAACTCGTATACTACGGTGACGGCATCGGCGGCTTTACCACGGTTGCAAAATTTGTAAGCCCTCTCGGCAATATTGATTACTCAATGATGAACAGCGGAAAATCAGACGCTTCGACTCGCGGGGATATGATAACTCAGACGCTTCTGGCGCACTTCCCGATGCTCTTTCACCACAATCCTAAAACGGTTATGGTGTTGGGTCTGGCGAGCGGCATAACCGCCGGTGAAGTTCTGAATTACCCTGTCGAGAGACTTGACGTAATCGAAATCAGCCCGCAGGTTGTCGAGGCAAGCAAATTTTTTGTCCCCTGGAATAATAACGTTCTTGCCAATCCTAAAACCAATCTTATTATTCAGGATGGTCGTGCGCATCTTCAACTGACCAGTCGGAAATATGACGTGATTATTTCCGAGCCTTCCAATCCCTGGATGGTCGGTTTGGCCGCCCTGTTCACAAGCGATTTCTTCGAGTTGGCCAAAAACAGCCTTAACGAAGACGGTATGTTTGTTCAATGGTTTCACTCTTATCAGTTGGACTGGCAGACTTTTGCCCTTGTCGGCAGAACATTCGCAGAGGTTTTTCCTAACAGTATCCTGGTGCAGATTTCTCCTTCGGGTGTAGGAAATGATTACCTGTTTGTCGGCTTTAATGGTGAACATAAATTGTCACTGGAAAACGCCCGGCGAAATCTCACTTATGCCCAACTGTCGCCGAATGTTACTATTAACGACCCTCGATTGTTCTACCTGCTCATTTTTTCAGAGGACCTGCCGAAGTTTTTCGGCGAGGGTTTCATTGATACCGACAATCGGCCTCGACTCGAATTTGCCGCACCGAAACTTATGTATCATCGCGACACTGAAATAACAAAAAATGTTCTGACCAAACGGTGGCTCAGTCCCCAAAGCCGGGATATTGTCACGCATATCGCAGCAGATATTGACGCTCAGATTAATTTGGCTGTTTACGCCCTTTCTGTTTATTCGCCGTTTCCGAATATGGTCGATACGACAAAAGCCACGCCGGCACAAAAAGAGCGATATTTCAAGCTTATGGAAGACTATTATTCAAACAATCCCATAGAAAACTCCTCTGTTTTCAAAAACAGTGAGCTTAAAAAAAGATGTATTTCAGCTCAAATAAATGCTGTTCGGACCAATATCGACAGGCTGCCCGACAAACCAACGTCCTATTCTTATCTGGCTCTCCTTTATTACGGGGAAGGTATGCTGGATGAAGCTGTCGCCAATCTAACCAAATCGCTGCAGCTAAAACCTGACGATGCTCAAAATCATTACAATCTGGGACTGGCGCTGGAAACGCAGGGTAAGATTGATGATGCGGTCAGTCAATACAACCAGGCATTGCAGCTTAATCCGAATGACACCAGGGCCCGCTATAACCTGGGCAACATATTCCAGTCGCAGGGCAAATTTGATAAAGCAATAAGCCAATATCGCCAGGTGCTTCAAATCACCCCTGATGATGAGAAGGCGCACAACAATATCGCTCTTGCGCTTTACTCACAGGGCAAACTCGATGAGGCCGTCTACCATTATCATCGGGCACTCCAAATCAAACCCGACTTTTTTGAAGCAAATTACAACCTTGGCTCCATACTTTCATCGCAGGGCAAAACAGATGAGGCAATCAATTGCCTTCGTGAGGCGCTGCGTCTCAACCCAAACGATGCTGAAGTGCATAATAATCTGGCCGTCATTCTGCTGGAGCAGGGCAAATTGAATGAGGCAATCGACCTATTCAGGCAGGCTTTGAAGCTTAAGCCCGATTATGCAGAGCCTATGTACAAACTGGCGGAGATATTGGCAACGAATCCAGACCCAAAAGTGCGAGATGCAAATCAGGCAATTGCTCTTGCTGAACGGGCAGCCGACTTAACGAGACATCAGGATATGACTATTCTTGAGATACTGGCTAACGCTTATGCGGCCGGCGGGCAATTCGACAAAGCCGTCACAATCACAGAAACAGCCCTGAATTTGGCTTCCACCGCCCAAAATAATGAGCAGGCCGCCCGTATCCGCAGCCAACTGGAGTTTTACAAACAGTCAAAGCATTAACGCAAATCTGTACCCCGTGAAAAAAATTGCCCGGGACAGGATTTGAACCTGCACAAGATTGCTCTTACCAGCCCCTCAAGCTGGCGCGTCTGCCAATTCCGCCACCCGGGCGGTAATGAATATTGTATTTGCTTTGTAGAAAACATTCTTTTTGTCATTGCGAGCGAAGCGAAGCAATCTCGTCTTTATCCAATCGTTACATTGTTTTTGACATATTTTTAGATTGCTTCGGCCTAAACAACAGGCCTCGCAATGACTTTTCTACAGAGCATATTGTATTTAAAAATCGGCCGGCAGCAAGAACTTTCCGTCTTAAAACGCTTTTTCACCGGCAGCGGCACAGCAGGTCGCTGTCAAACTGCAAATGCGGGATGTGCGTTTTCAAATCCTCGATAAATCGCAGGCCGTCCTTCCAATATCCCGCGGTAGGCTTCAGGCCGGCACAAAACCCGATAAAATACCGGTTCATACTGTCAATCATAAGCTCCCTGATATACTTGCAGACCATCGATGCCAGTGACACAGGCAGAAACCTGTCATCGGCGCCGACCACAAAATGCAGACGCATCTTTCTGCCGCCATCCTGCAATTGATAGCTGCTGTGACAGTCTGTTTCTTCCAGAATCGCCAAATCGGCTTCCGGGAACATCCTCTGAAGAACCGACCGATAGCGCGACCGCCCCCCCTGCCTGTCGACGACAATCTGTAAATCATCGTCGCCGAAATTCCTGAAAACATCGCTTATCAATTTCGAGACGGCGGTGAAAAGCACATTGGCCTTGTTATTTACATTCCTCACCATCTTATTGTAATAGGCCACATCCATACAGCAGCTTCTAATCTCCAGCAGTTTGACATCCTTTGCGGCCAAATCGTTTTTCAGCACGTTCGACGCAATTGCAATGTCCGCCTGGTCGGCGGTAATATGATATTTCTCCGGCTCTTTGTGCCAGGGGTAAGTTTCCAGACGTTCAAGGCAATCGGGGCAAAGCAGTGCCAGAAGTTCAGCCAGCGTGGCCGGCTTTTCGCCCAAATATTCCAGAAAAGACAGCACCGTCCGCTGAAGATGCTTTATGCCTTCTTTTCTGTGGTATGCCTTTTTGCTGTCGGCGACGAGGAGCCTGCCCGCAAGGTGTGCCCGCCTGCCGGAGATGCTTTTTCGTAAAATCTGCCAGAGGTCGGCCTTGAGAAGATTTTGCGGAAGTGAAAAAACGGTCGATGATACGACTAACGGCCCCAGAATCGGGCCGAACCCAGCTTCATCTATCCCTGCCAATACCGCCATCCCTGCACTCCCTTTGCGATACTGTCCGCCGTTCCCTATTCCTTATAACATTCCGCTAAAACTTTAATCGGATGAATCGCCGTCTTGCCGCTTATATGCTTAATCTGCATCCCGCAGGCCGCGCATTCGGTCAATATATTTTTTACCGGCGATTTCTGCAATGCTTCTCTTAAACCCTTCGATATGGCCGTCGACAAATCATAATTTTTCTTCTGCATTCCGAACGTTCCCGCCAGTCCGCAGCAGCCGGCCTGAAGCTCGGTAACATTGATTCCGCAAAGCCCTTTCAGCAATTTCACACTCGCACTGCCGCCGCCAAGAGCCAGCAAATGGCACGGCAGATGATATACAAATTCGCACCCGCCGTCATTGCGAGCGCAAAGCCGAAGCTGCGAGCGAAGCGTGGCAGGAAGCAATCTCGATTCTTTTACAGGCTTTAACCTGCCCGTCTTATATAAATCCAGCAGATAGCTCATCAGCTCATAAGTGTTTTCCGAGACAAGTTTAGCGTCCTCGCCGCCAACAAAAAGCCGCAACTCCTGCTTCAGACAAAGCGCTGCGCTCGGCTCGGAACAAACTATCTTATAGCCATCCCGCACCGCCGCTGCAAGGTATTTTACGCTGTAAGACAGGTCTCGCCGGGCCTGTTTGACATCGCCGTACACAATCGCCGGCAGCGGCGCAGGCCTCTGGTCCGGCAAAATCACCTCGATATTATTATGCCGCAGCACATCAATAGCCGCAAAACCAAGCTCGTGGTCGTTATAATTGGCGTATGTATCGACAAAATATGCAACTTTATCTATCGGCTTTTCAATTTTAGGACAGGCCTTTAGGTACGCCCGCCCCGCTTTCAGGAAAGACCTGCGTTCAAAGCCCGGCATAGTCCTGCGTTTATCAAGACCGGCGGCCTTTTCGAGAAACCACTTCAGCGCCGGCATCTTTATCACAAAATTGGAAATCGACGCAAACATACCGCCCAGCATACTCAAATAACGATTGCGGCTCAGCGCCAGCTCCGCACGTCTCAGCCCCATTCGCCGGGCGTATTCCGCTCTGGCTGTGGCCATCAGTTTTGAGACGTCCACCCCTGACGGGCATTGCAGCGAGCAGGCCTTGCAGTTGACGCACAAATCGAGAAATTTCCTGAACTCCGCCGATTCGAATTCTCCCTCATCAAGCTGCCCGCTCGCCCAAAAGTGCAGTATATTGACCTTGGCGCGTGAGCTGCCTAATTCTTCGCCGAGCGCACGAAACACCGGGCAAAGCCGCAAATCCGTCTCCCTGCTCAGGCACACGCCGCACCCGCTGCACTGCTCAAGCTCGAGTTCAAGCTCATCTTTTTCAAAAAGCAAATCCGTTTTGAGTCTTTCCGGCAGCAGATTATGCTCAACCCGCAGGTTCTTTGTCATAATATCGGGGTCGGCGTTGATAATCTTGCCCGGATTCATCAGGCCTTTCGGGTCGAATATACCCTTGATTTTACAAAGCAGCTCGTAGACCTCGTCGCCATATTGCCGCCTTATAAAAGCCGCCCGCAGCAGGCCGTCGGCGTGTTCGCCGCTGATTGAGCCGCCCAGCGACCAGGCAAGCTCGAAGGTTTCGTTTGCTATCGCCCACATTTTGGTTATATCCGCAGGGTCTCTCAAATCAAGATTGGGGCGAATATGAAGTTCGCCGTCCCCTGCGTGGCCGTAACAGGAAAACGAAACGTTATACTTTTTCTTTATCCTTTCCAGGCCTGCGACATACTCCGCCAGCTTCGTATTGTCGACTGAAATGTCCTCTATAAATTCCACGGGGTGTTTTTTGCTCTTTACCCTGTAAAGCAGCGGCACCGCGTCCCTGCGCGACTTCCATACCCGCTTTTGCTGCCTCGGCTCAAAAAAAACACTGCGCCCGCTCGCAAGTGTCCCCACCGCAGAGTCGGTTTTATCTATCTTTTCCTGGACCTGCTCCTGATTAGCGCCTGTATGCTCAATCAAAAGCACCACCTCGGCGCCGGTCGGCAGGATGTCCCTGTATTCCGGCAGCGATTCTATCGCCAGATTTATCACGTTCTTGTCCATCACATCGCAGGTCACTACGCCGCTGTCAACGATAATCGGCACGGCCTTGGCCATTTCCCCGAGTGAATCGAACTCAAGCTGCAGCAGTGCCTTCACCGGCGGCAGCGGGACGGTCTTAAGGGTGATTTTCGTAAAAACCGCCAGTGTCCCCTCCGAACCGGCCATCAGCTTTGCCAAATCTATTTTTCCGTTATGACAAATGCGGGCAATATTGTAGCCGCACCGGTTGCGTTTGGTTCTGGGTAATGCTGCGGCGATAACGGCATCTTTGCCGGAAAGCACCGACAAGCACTGTTTTGCAATTGAAGCAGTCTTTTCATTTTTTATCCCGGCAGGGTCCGAATCATTTTGGAACTCGACTATGCTGCCGTCCGCTGAAACAGCCTCGATACTTTCCACATAATCAGCGATATAACCGTACTGGAGTGAATGTGCGCCGGTAGAATTATTTGCAACGATGCCGCCGATTGTCGCCCGATTGCTGCTGGACGGGTCCGGGCCTATTTTTCTGTTATAGCCAGCCAGACAGCTATTCAAGTCATCCAGAACAACGCCCGGCTCGCAAACCACCGTCCCGCCATCATCACCGACGCCGATGATTCTGTTCATATAGCGGGACATATCGAATACTATCCCGCTGCCCAGTGACTCCCCTGCCAGCCCGCTTCCCGCCCCTCGTGCGGCCACCGGCACATTATTGGCGGCTGCATATTTTACAACTGCAACAACATCTACGCTGTCCCTCGGTGCAACCACGCATAGCGGGATTATCTGGTATATGCTCGAATCTCTGCTGAAAGCCGCCCTGTGCAGAATATCGGCGAAAACGTCCCCTTTGACAATTCCGGCCAAATCAGCGGCGATTTTGCGGCGGCTTGTGTCATTCACCTGCTTCATTCCTCAAAATCGCTCGGCAGGAACTGGGCTTCCGCTGCGGTCCCGCTCATCCGCAGCACCGCAAGGTCGTCTTCGCTGACCCGCCCGTTGATGAATTGCTGAACTGTGGGATGCGGATGGTTGCGAATATAATCGGCGTTGCCGTCCGCAATAATCTTGCCGTCATACAGCATAACAATACGGTCCCCTATCTTGTATGCGCTTTTCATATCGTGAGTAACAACAACGCTCGTTATGCCAAGTCCCCTTTGCAGCTTCAGGATAAGTTCGTTGATTATGTCCGCCCGGATAGGGTCAAGTCCGGTCGTAGGCTCATCGTAGAGAATGACCTGCGGATTCAATGCAATGGCCCTTGCCAGCGCAACTCTTTTACGCTGTCCCCCGGAAAGACTGCCCGGATAATGGTTCTGAAAACCGTCCATACCCACCATCGCAAGCTTGGTCTTTACAATATTATCGACACCGCTTTTGTCCGCTATCCTGTAATGCTGCCTTATCGGAAACAGGATATTTTCAGCGACGCTGAAGCTGTCAAACAACGCCCCGCCCTGAAAAAGAAAACCGTAATTCGTGCGTATCCTGCTCAACTCATTTTCAGGCAGATTGTCAATCCGCTGATTGTTGAAATACACCTCGCCGGACATCGGCCTCAGCAAAACTATAAGGTGTTTTATCAAAACGGTCTTCCCGCACCCGCTCGGCCCGATTACCACCGTCGTCTTGCCTCGCTCTATATTCAGGGAGATGTTGTCCAGAACGGTGTTTTCATCGAATTTCTTGGTAACATTTTTAAGGACAAATATATTGTCGGAACTTTCGCTTTGTGTTTTATTGTCCTGTGAATCGTTTTTCACTTGCTACTCTCTCTTCTATACGTTATCCGCTATACGCTATACGCTAAATTATACAAGACTCTTGATAGTCCAGAACGTGTTGTAGATTGCCTTTGCTATCACTACGATTATGAAATCCAGCGCCAGTATGCAAATAAAGCTGCTGACGAACGCCTCCGTGCAGGCCCTTCCAACGCCCTCAGCACCCTGCCTGCACGTAAATCCCTTATAACAACTGATTGCCGCTATGGCCGCACCGAAAAAGAATCCTTTTATAACCCCGACGGAAACATCCCACATCTCCACGCCGGCCGCACTGAAGCTCCAGTATGCCCTGGCGTTAATTCCGAGCTGAATGACGCTCACAAAATATCCTCCCACAATACCCATCAGGTCCGCATAGATAATCAGGGCCGGCGTCAGCAAAAGGCACGCCAGCACACGCGGCGCAACTAAATACCGCACAGGGTTCACTCCCATACTCCTGACGGCGTCGATTTGCTCGGTAACCTTCATTGTGCCGAGTTCAGCGGTCAGCGCACCGCCGATTCGACCTGCCAGCATAACCGCCGCCAGAACAGGCCCCAGCTCCGAAACGACCGATATGTTAATCAGAACGCCAAGATGCTCTTCCAGCCCCATTCCCGCAAGCTGGTCGTATGCCTGAATCGCCAGCGTCATTCCCACGAAAGCGCCCGTTATCATTATGACAGATACGCTGCGAACGCCTATAATAAGCATCTGCGCCCAGATAAGAGGATACGTCCTTTTTCTCGTACAACTCCAGATAGCACCCTGTATCGACTGCCAGACGAACCTCGTAAAACGACCCATATCGCTGGCCACTTTTACTACATCGCTTCCGACTATCTCTATCATTTACCTTGCTTCCAAAAAACACCGGGCTTTAAGACAAATCCTGAACCTGCCTTCGACAAAAAAACAATAGTAAATGCTCGATAATCAATAGTCAACAATCAATTCGCCCTCCGCCGCCGGCCACACATCGCCGCATCCTTTAGTCATTCTGAGCGTAGCGAAGAATCTCCCGTCTGAGAGCCAGATGCTTCCCCCGATAAATCGGGGTCAGCATGACAACTATTCAAATCATCTGTGACGGAGTACTACTCGCTGACCCTGTAAACCGAGTCTCCCTTTCTCACCTTGTCGGTAATCTTCACGCCCACAGAGTCACCCGCCTTGGCCTCCTGAACGTTCACATTGTTAATCTGCATCGACTCTACGACCGACTCCAGGTCGGTAGTATGGCCCTTAACGTGGATTTTGTCCCCCACTTTCAGCGGCGCAGTCAGCTCAATCGCCGCCACTACTGGCCGGGCAAAAAATGCCGATACTGTTCCTATCTTTTGCTCTTCCATTTGCTCACTCCTTTACTTTTAATTGACCCGTTTCCGATATTCTAACCACCCCGCCATCAATTGCAAGCAATACAATCACACACCCCGCCACCCGTTTAGCGCCCCGCACCAATCTTCCCGCATCCTTCGAACGCCGAAGAATTACCGTATATTTCCCCTTAATGCTTCTATCGTCACCCAACCAAACTTCTAAAAGATTGGTGCGTGGGTTGCCCGCCTTCCGCGGTTTCTTAAACCTTCGCGGATTGTATAAATAAAAAAACTTGTCTACTTTTATCGTTTGACGATATAATACCGCTTTATGGCCGGAATGGACGAAAGGACGTAATTCGTTGAAACGCAAGAAATTGGAAAAGTATTGACCAAACATCGGGAACTTCTTATACTGGCAGTCTGTGTTTCCCGTTTTATACAGTACACCAAAGGCGTATAAAACTGTATAATCATTGTTGGGAGATTTGAACATTATGAAAGTATCTATTTTTGGAACTGCCAAACTTGTCGATGGAGACCCTTGGGTTTCGTTTGTAGCTAAAGTAGTTAAAGATGGAAAAGAAGAAGTCAAAACGGTTAATTTGCCTTTTTTTGATAAAAGCACAACTGACGCCGAGAAGGAATCTGCAAGGGCCGCGATGACCTCAGGTGAACTACACAAGCTTGTTGGGTATGGGCATATGTGGCTGTACCGAGGAAAAGTGGTGATGGCCAGAGACACGGAGCATCTAAGCGAAGAAGAAGAAAAGCTCGAAGTCGTCAATGCAGTATTAAAACACGAAAAACGATACACGCAACTCCGGCGGCAACAGGAAGCGTATGCAAGAATCGAACATACCGATGCGGCGCGACGTGAGCGTATTCCGGATGATGTGCGTTTATTCGTCTGGCAACGAGATGAGGGTAAATGCGTTAAATGTGGCGGTACGGAACGGCTTGAGTTTGATCATATCGTTCCAGTCGCAAAGGGAGGGAGCAACACGGAACGGAACATCCAGTTGCTGTGCGAAGCCTGCAACCGCGCAAAAGGAACAAATATCTAGACGTTATGAATTTAATAGGAGAAATAAATAGTGGCCGTTTAAACCTATAAATTTTTAAAAGTATAACTTTCCTTAAGAATAAAAAGATGGATATATATTTAGAAATAGCTGTTCCGCTAGAACTCAAAGCAGTCACTTTTTTTATTGGAAACGGTTTTAGCAAATACCTTACAGATGGACATGCCCCAAGTTGGATACAATTACTAGAAAACCTAACAAAAAAGATAGAAGATGGTCGCGGTCGCACCTTACATAACAAACTTTTCGATACAGATGAATCAGGAAATGCCATTAGGTCAAAACTCGAGCCATATATTTGTGCACAAGTTTTAGAGCTAGAATATAGAAAAGCGAAAAAAGATATTAAAAAATGTGTGGCAGAAGTGTTGAAAGAAAATATTAATATTAACACTATTAATTTCGCGAAAGTAGACGAATCAAAAAGATTCTTTAATAAATATCCTGGAATTAATTTTGTGACAACGAACTATGATACACTTCTGAGTGAACATGTTTTAGAAGGAGGTTTCACAAACTTATTTATTGAAAATTCTGCTATTCCGAAATCTGGTTTAGGCCAAAATATTTATCATATTCATGGTTGCATATCAAAACCAAGTTCATTAATACTTACCATAAGTGATTATTTCAAATTCCAACATAGAAATTCTTACCTCTCAAGAAAACTTTATACTCTTTTACAAGAAACAACTACAGTCATTTTGGGTTATTCTCTAGGCGATTTCAATCTAAATAGGATTTTTCATGAAGCACAGATTACAAAAGCCAATTCTTTAAGAAAAAGCGATACGTATCTTGTTAGCAGAGACCCTGTTGAACAAATATATAAAGATTTTTACGCCTATACCTATGGAATACATGTAATCGATGATACGGAAATTAATATTTTCTTCTCTAACTTAGAATTGCATACTGATGAAGCAAAAAGACTCAACAGTCAAGTTGAAGATTTGCAAAATGTAATGGAAGGCAAATCTGAGTATGCTGACGAGTTTATCAAACTAAGAACGTCTTTTAATAGTATACTTCTACAAGCTTCTACTTTAGGAATAAATCCGACAGATAAGAAACTTGTAAAAGTTTTGATTAACATATTAAAAAAGAAAAAAACTTTTACCTATGAAAACGCTGCATGGTCACAATATGAACACCTTGCAGAATGGTTAATAGATTTGGCAAGTATAATTAACATTGAAAAAAGCGATATCAAATCAGATTTCTTAGATCTTGTAGAATATTCGTTTGTTTGTATGTCCAAAGATCTAATGTTAGGATATTCGTGGGCTGCTTATAAAATATGGAAAAATAGATTTTACGAAATAAAATTTGAAAACCAGAAATTCATTGAAGAATTTGCTCAATCAAAAACACATATTAAGGAAAAGTACGAATCTATTATATCTCAATACTAGCTAAAATAGCTATATTTATTAAGTTAGCACCCATTGCCTCAGCCGTAAAGTTTTCCCACCGTTAGATTTTAAATTTAGACTTTTGGTTTTGAATTTTGCATTGTAATTTTGCGCTTTATATTTTTCACTTTCTTCCTACCCGCTATACGCTCTACGCGTTACGCACCCCGCACGACGAATCAATCAAATACGCACTCACTCTCCGCCAAATATGGGAAAAAATAAAATTTTTTACAACCTCCTTTATTCCTTATCTAACAAGGACTTATCACATATCCTCGTGGCCTTCGTGAGCTTCGCGGTGAGCTTTTTTCAACTCAAATGCGCCTGTCCGCCCAATTATGGAGATTCTACATCCCCACATTGGGAGTAAAGTGTGCTATGAGAGATTTGTTTTGGTCATTAAAATTTCGGCCATTAGAATTCTTGCCCGCCGCAGGCGGGTGAATTGCGGCCTTCGCGTTTCGGATTTCGATTTTTTTGCTGAAATCCGCAGCCCGATTTCATTTAAGTCCTTGTTATGACAATACTTAAGCAAAAACACTGGTGTCTTCTGATGCACTTTGGCGTATCTCTGATGTGTATCTGAATCACTTAGAGTGTGTTCTGATTACATCTGATGACAACTGATTACAACTGATAACATCTGATAACAGTTAGCACGCACCAAATTCAGCCCGTCTTACCAAAAAACCGCCTGTTGTTTATTTCGCCTGTTCCTGCTTTTCCGCCTCGTCTATAATCGCCTCAGCTATATCATTTATCGCCTCTCTGCTGTGGTCATTGGCGTTATTAGCCAGAATCGAAAATATATAATCCCCCTTCCTGGTATTGCAAACCCCCGAAAACGACTTCACTTTTTCTATATAGCCGGTCTTGCCGAAAATTTTGCCCTTGTATTTCTCCTCCT
>Ga0315276_10000699_pt1 | contig 29060 bp, 13 predicted proteins | sample YL17G05_0_MG_FD_204542 | JGI IMG/M metagenome (GOLD analysis project Ga0315276, IMG submission 204542) | Sediment microbial communities from Yellowstone Lake, YNP, Wyoming, USA - YL17G05_0 | ecosystem: Environmental > Aquatic > Freshwater > Lake > Sediment | place: USA: Wyoming | collected... | reverse complement strand
GGCTAGTTTTGGTCACAGCGCCAGCGGTGAAGATGTGCTGTACGCGGTGGTGACGGCCCCGACGAGCTTCAACGCCCAGGGCCAACCGGTGGCAGGTTCTTACGAATCGGTTTTGATATCGATAGATCTGGAGACCGCAGAGGCCGAGGCGGTTGGTAAGGATTCTCTGGGGCTGGCAAGTTATGATATGAGTCAGATATTGATCGGGGGGGCGAGTACGGAGATTTCGACGATTGTTTACAGCCAGGAACCTGGCGTCAACCCTGTTGACGGGACGGATGAGCCGGTGTTTGTGGGATATGATCTCGTCAGTCATTCGTTTGTAACGATCGCGGTCGATGAGTCGGATACTTCGGATGGGGTCTTGGTAGTAACTGGCAGCCGGGCTACTGTGGATGAAGAGGACGCAGTGGTGGCGGGTTTGATGTACGATAACCAGGGTCGGTTGTTCGGTCTTTATCACACTGGTACGGCTGATGACTTCGCTGACGGGAAACTGGTATTGGTGGATCTGAATGCTCCGGCGGACGGACGTTTTGTGGATGTGATCGAATATGGTCAGAATCCCGACGAAGAGGATATATTGCTTACCGGCATGTCGTTTGACTCGCTGAATGAGATGGGCTATGCGACAGATCCGAATACAGGAACGCTTTATCAGGTTAACGTTTCTCGTCTGGTGCCGGACCCGGAGAATCCGGACGAGTTTATCATTGAGGGTTTGGTGGATGTCTATCTGGTGTATATATCGCAGAGTACGCCTGATGTGTATATCACCTTTGTGCGTTATGATCCGTCTGTGCCTTTTCCTTTAGGTTATACGCCGACAGAGGGCGAGCCTGCGTACCTGTTCACCGACGAAGACAATGCACAAATTTTTACGCCTGAGGAGGCGGGCGGGGTGATGATTGGTACGACTCCAGGCGTTGTTGGCGATGGCGATGAAGTTGTGTGGACAGGCGAAAGTTTCTTCGATCCATCTGTCCTGACTGCGAACCCGGGGCCGAAGGGAGTATATCCCGGCGGTGCGTTTCGGCCTGGTATAGTTCTGGCAGCGGATGGTGAGGGCAATCCTCAGGATATCGGTAAGATTCAGGTGGGCGGCGCTGTTTTCGGTGATGTGGATATTTACGGCAGCATAGATACGTTTTATGCCGGTTTTCTGGCTACGAACCAGTTTGATGTGAAGGGTGAGCTTAACCAGTTGGTTTCCGGCACGCAGGCGGGCGGGATTAAGGAGTCTGACGATAGCTGGACACCGGTGAATTCCAGTAAGTATGGCGGGCCTGGTATTACACCACTTGTGGATGTTCAGGGTCAGATGGGCAGTTTCTATAGTAATGATGACTGGGGGTTGCCTGTTCGTGTTCATGGTCGCAGCGATGCGCCGCAATTTCCCGGGGTGCTGGATGTTTATGGTGGCTACTACGTTCGGACGGCTCGTGAGATCGAACGCCAAATGGGCAATCCTCCCATTGGTTATTTTTTCCAGTACGGGGCGTTGGAAATCAATGATGATTATATTATCAGCAACGATAGTTTTCTCGAGGCCGAGTGTCTTGGTACGGTTGACGGCAGGATATGCGTAATAGGTTCAGGGGGTCCTGACTATTACAATTTTGGTGTGATGGCGGGTCAGACGATTACTGTCGAGCTTTTTAGTGGTGGTGAGTCCGATCCGAGTTCGCAAACGGTCATAAACGGTGGTGTAGCTCTGTACGATCCGGACCTGGCGTTGGTGGGTACATTAGGCGAGGCGGATATCGAGAACCTGGCGCCGCTACCGTTGATTTTTACGGCCGAGGAATCGGGGATTTATACGGTTGCGGTTTCCGCAGGCGATTATCGTCTTGAGATCTCCGGTGTTTCGGAAACGTCGCTTGGTGGAGGAAGCGTTTTAGGCGATATGCGGAATAGTTCCCTATATGATAGTGATATTTACAATGTGCAGGTATTCAGCGGTAATATGGGTGCGTTGGGGGTGGGTCTTTTGGTGCGTGGCGTGGATGTTGTGGTCGATAGCGGCTCTCTAGGTGGTTTACGGTCTGGATTAGACGTAGAGGGGGTAGCGGGTGAGGTTGGTTTTACCCTGGAGATCACCGATACGGGTGGTCTTGTCTCTCCGGCTCCTTCGGTGTTTGCCGGGGGTGACATTGGTATGGTCAGTTCGCCAGCGGCTAGTTCAATCGACGTCAGCGCTGGCGGGGATCTGCAGTCGTTACGGATGGGTGGTGACTATGTCGGTCAAATCACCGCTGATAACAATATAGGTGAAGTGCGTATCGCAGGTAGTTATCCGGGTGGTATTACTGATCCAGGGATATGGGCGAATGCGGATGGGATAGGCCCGCCAGGGGTTATCGACAGCATATACGTAGGTGGTGATTTTGGCAGTGAGGCCGAGGATATGCCGGTCAGTGCCGGGGGGCGGGGCGGTAATGTACGGTTCGTTGAAATTGGTGGAGCGATATATAATACTATCGGTGGCTGGGTTGAGGTTGGCGGATTTGGTCCGTTTGAGTTTGATCCGGGTCAGTCGGTTTGGATTGTGGATGACAGCGGGGTGTTGGTGAGGATATCTCCGTTTAGGGGTACAGAACCGCCAGAGGTGCCGGAGCCGGAGGAGGTGCCGGAGCCGGAGCAGGATCCGGAGACTGGGCTTCCGTTCATCGTGCCGGAAGCGGAAGAAGAAGAGGATGAGGAATTTCTCGAAGGTGGAGTGTTGACACTGCAGCTTCTGCCGATTCGTGACGGTCTGCCGGAAGATTATGCTCCGACGTGGCTGGATGTCGATGAATCGCTGCTGGGTTATGCGATAGCCGGGATCGTATCGACGGATGGACTGCGGGTGACGACCAAAGGTGGGCCGGTTGATCTTGGGGTTGTTGAAGTTGCGGGCGTTAACAGCCATAGTGTGGTCTTCGAGGGGAAGGATCCGATATGCGTGTTACGTTTGACTGTGCCGGCCCCTGAGGTGGTGGAGGAAGAAGAGCAAACTGAGGAAGAGGAACCGGTCCAGGAGGAAGAAGAGGAGGCCAATGGAATCACCAGGATTATCAACAGTACGGAGGGGGGTGATATGATTTCGATTGTGATCGGTGAGTTGGGTGATGATGGCGTCGATGTGGCAATTACCATGGAGGTTGCTGATGAAGATGAAGAGGAGGAGGCTGAAGTTGTATTGCCGGTTAGTTTGATCAGGATCGACGGTCATCTGGGCTGGACGGAATCGATTACGGAGCACAGGATAGAGACTGTAGTGCTGGTTCCGGCGGCAGAGACAGCGGAGACTAATCCTATCGGTGAGCAGAGGACGGGGTTGGTTTCGACGGTGGGTATCGATCTGATAGAAATAAGCGGGTCGATAGGTGACACAGTAGTGGTCGGCGGCGTGAATCGGATAATTGTTAATAGCGACGACAGCCAGGATGTAGGGCAATTCGACGGTCTTGCTGGTGCGGTAGTGATAGGAGGCGATTTGGATCGCATTGACCTGGGAGACGGTATAAGGCATCCTGGCCGTGGGCAATGGGCGACATCCGGTCTTTTTGTGAGCGGCACGCTTGGGCGGGCGATAATCAGCGGGCCTAGTCATGACATCAGCGGTCCGATTCTGGTGACGACAGGTATTGACCGTGTGCAGGTGCTCGACGGCGCGAGAATCGTCGGCTACAACTGCGTTCCTGTAGCGGGAGATCGGGGCCGTGGTGCTTACCTGATGGGGCCCAGTATCGCGATAACGCTTGAGTTTGACGATTTCAGCGATTTTGAGACTGTCATCATAGACATCGGGTTGATAGGCACAATTGAGGTAAAGGGCGAGGGTTCGGAGATTCGCGGTGGCAACATCATGGCTATAGAGATAAATAAGATTATTGTCAACGGGGGGGCAGAAGGGATGTTTTATTCCCGGATTAACTGTAATATAGTCGGTGCGCCAAACCAGGGAGTGATAAACAATGTAACTGTTGGCGGGCAGGGTATCCATGATTCGATAATCACCGCGGGAAAGGAATTGAAGAGCGTTAACATTTTGCGTGGAGGTACATTCGAGTACAGCGAAATCCGCGGTGGACTTAACGTAGGTAATGTCATCGCCGATGAGATCAATTCGAGCGATATTACCACGTACAATAAGCTGGACAAAGTAACGGCCCGTGATGGGATATTCGATCTGGCAATTGAGTCGGGGGAGCTGGGACAGCTTAAGGCGACGGATGCTATACTCGGTTCGTGGTTACAGGTCGGCGGGCCGGTGGGTAAGATCAGCACCAAGGGCGATCTGGTCAGTACGATCGAGGTAACCGGTAAGTACGGTAATCTGAAAAGCATTGTTGTCGGAGGCGATTTCGGTACGCCGACAGGCGGGCTGCTGGCCGTTGACGGTAAGATCGGCACGATTAAGGTTGGCGGCGATTTTTACGCCCAGATGGAATTGAACTGGCAACCTGCCGGTCCTGGTTATCCGGTGGGCCTCAAGAAACATGAGTTTGACGGTATCGAATTGAACAAGCTGCTGGTCGGTGGCAAGATTGTGGGTTTTGGCAATATCGGCGGTGACGTCGGCAGTATTCAAAGTGGCAGCAATTTCGGCAGAGCGGGAGAGGAATTGCGTGTATATGGTGACATGAAGAATCTGAGTATCGGTTCGGGCCAGTCCCAGGCCGATCTGCGGAGCGATCTTACAGTTGATGGTAATCTTGGCTCAGTGACGGTGTACGGCAGTGTCGATGGCGACATAAACGTAATGGATGATTTTGGTTCGCTGATGTTGTGTGGCAGCGGAACTCACCGTGCGAACCTCAACGGTGATATTACGGTGGGCGGTGATTTCGGTATGATGACCATAATCAACGGCGATCAGTACGGCGATGTTGTTGTCGAAGGTGAAGGGCCTAAAGTTACGATTCGCGGTTCCGATGTTCTGGGGCTTACGAGTATCGGCGGTACGGACAAGCCATACGAGATTGACGGTTCGATAACCGATACCGGTCGGTTTGTCTCCACCGGCAGTGTCGCGTCTCTGCACATCAAGGGCGACATCGAACAAGGCGGTTTGGTTGTTGTTGACGGCGATCTGGATGAACTGATTGTGGACGGTAATATAGAAGGTAATGTTCATGTGACCGGCCGGATCGGCTCCGTCATGGCGACGAACGTGGGCGGTTCCGGTATAACAGCGACCGTTACGGCCGGCGGCGATATCGACAATATCGATGTGAGCAGCGCGATTCGGGACAGCTATGTGTTGGCCGGTTTCGATCCTGGGTTCGATGGCGTGGTTAATGTGGCGGAGTTTGACGATAAGGACAGCAGCGCGACGCTGGATATGAGTCGATTTACGATAGACGGTACGATTGCCGACCCGCGGGAACGAGCGATGGCAGGTGATATCAAGTCGGTCAAGGCGGATATTCTGTACAATTCGGTGATCGCCGCCGGTGTCAGTCCCGGTAGAAATAACGTTTTCGGTGATTTGGACGGCAGTGATATGCCTGGTGACGGGCTGAGCACAATCGGCAAAGTTGACATCGGTTTGACAATCAGTGACGGCAGTCCTTTCGGTATTTTTGCCGATACGAAGATCGGCTCGCTCAAGGTGAACGGCGATAAGCTGACGGTTCCGACGTGGCAGGGAGAGTTCCATTGCTGGACGCTGGCCACGCCCGGTATGGCCGATATAGACGGATTCGTAGTAGAAGCAGGTCAGCCCCTGAAGCTTACCCTTGTTGATGAGCAGAATGAGCCTGTCCAGGTGACGGTGAGCATAGCCGGGCCTGGGGTCGGACGAGTATTGCCTCGACAGGACGGTATGGGAATAGACGTTATTGGGCTGAGCGGAGCCAACCATCGAACCACGGTTAAGGTTTTGGCGGCCGGCGTGGCTACTGTAGATGTGAATAGTTTGTTTAGCGGCGACGACGAAGCTCTTGGTTCGCTGACGATAGATGGTATGTTGGGCAGCGGTGGGTCAGAAGGTTCGCTCAGTATCGGCGGCAGCGTCAAAAAGATCAAGCTGGCCGGAGTTGTTGCGGGTAGTGAAGTAGTCATCGGCGGCGGGGTTAGCTCAGCGGACCTGGGGGTTTTAAACGGTTCGAGTACAAATATCAGCACGATAAACATCAAAGGTGATGTAAGCGGATTGCGGGCCGAAGAGGTCGGCAGTTATGTGACTATTACCGCGGACAATGTGAATAGCTTTGTTGTCAATGGTGATATGAACGGCACATTGCAGAGCGAAGGCACCATGCTGAAAAAAGTGACGATAAACGGTGATATGACCGGAGTGATTAGCTCGGAAGGTGATATCAATAGTATTAACGTCAAAGGTGTTACCGCCGGCGGCATCCGTGCGGCGTGGAATATAGGTAAATTCACCACGGAACAAATGAATATCGGCACGGTGGCGGCGGGCGGAGATTTCGATTTTGCCCAGATAAGAGGTGATTTCGTTTTAAGTACCCTGGCGGCCGGTCTGGATATAGGTGTTAATGGTAATCCTTACAGCGGCGACGATGTGGTCTCCGGCAGAGGCGACCTGGAGCGGGTGAAGATCGGGGGCGAGTTTAGAGAATCGAACATTGTCGCCGGCGTGGCTCCGGGTGAAGATAACATGTTTGGGACGAGCGACGATAAGCTGGAGACCCTGGCGGCGGAAAGAGTTTATCCCCCACAAGTTGTGAAAGTCGATTTTAATGACTATACGGATCTTGACACTATTTATGTTCAGTTTGAGACGGATTCTCCCGGCGGGTCTTCCAGAATCGGTGATGTGGAGATAACCGGTGATGTTGAAGGTTCGATATATCCCGATGAGCATTTTGCCATTATAGCCGCCGGTGAGATAGATTCGGTTTTTGCATATCGCCAGGCGTTCGGGCAAACGGGCAACGTGGAAAGAATGGCCGTGAGCACCAATGATATCCTGGCCTCGTCGATAGAAGCCAATATCGAGACGCTGGCAGATGCGTTGGCGGCGTCGATTATGATCCAGACCGACGGGCTTGATCATCGGTTTGCCACAAGGGATGAGATAATCGCCGGCACTTCCGACGATACGGTCATTTTCGGTGATGATGTGTGGGTTGAATTCGATTCTCAAACCAATATCGCTTCGTTCCACAAGGACTATGGTTTTGCCATCAATCCGCAAGGCACTAATTACTACAGGATTACGCTGGATTCTTCGAAGATTGTCAACCGCCAGGGGGTATTGCTTGACGGTGAATTTGTCGGAGAATGGCCAAGCGGAAATGGTGTGCCGGAAGGTGATTTCGAGTACTACTTTGCGGTGGGTGACCTCGGTGACAGCGGGGCGACGGCATACTCTCCGTTTGTCGGTAGTTTCCCGAAGAATTATCTGTGGGAATGTCCGGATCATATAAGCAAGTTGGGTGTTGATTTGCGGTACACGGCCGATGCTGCCCTTTTGGATACTGACTATATTCGACTTAACGTTTTGGAGAAGGGGCAGATACTCAATGCGCAGCTTTCGTCCGATGTCGCAGAGTACGGCCAGTTGGATCTGCAGGTATGGCACATTGATCCGGGCTATTTTGCCCAGGGTGTATCAAACAATGTCATAGGCTATAATGATCGTGACGACCTTGATCCGGCGCGTAGTCTGGTGGTTCCGGGTCTGGATGAGTTTGCCTACGGAAACGGAGTTTTTTACGGTTACGATGATTATGGTCAGCAGTTTTACCGTATCGATCAGTTGGATTTGACCGTGGAGGCAATGGCTAATAATCTGGCTACCCTCAATGCCCTGCCGAGTATATTGGATGCTGACGGCAGCATTTCCAGTTTGAGGGCGTTGGCCGGTCATGTTGACGATACGATATGGGGGATAGTTGAGTTTGAATCTATAGCCGGTCAGGAACGTGAGTCTTTGGTGTTGATCAGGAACCTGGAGGCGGCGGATGTTGGATCGACCTGGGAGGTAGAAACCGAAGTAGTGCTTGCCGGGATGAGCAATGACCTTACCAGTGAAAATATAGTGGCGTTGGCGGAGTTTGACGGGGAACTTTATGGGATAAACGGCCTGACCAATACCTTGATGAAAATACATTCGGACCCGAACGACATGGATACGTTCGGCTCGGTAGTTGCAGACAGCAAAAAGAGTCTGCGTGACGAAGGAGGGGATGTTTTCAGTGATTTGGTGATTGTGGGGATGGATGTTAATCCGGACGGTACGGCTCTGTTGGCGATGCATGATCAGCCGGCGGATGTGTTCGACAATTTCCTGACCGATGCCTTGTATGAGATAGATCCGGATTCCGGCGTGGCGAGTTTGTGGCAGGAGTTTATATCGTCTGTTAACGATCGGAGCGGTCCGGCGGTGGAACCGGGCGGCGGTATCCTGGTAGGATCGCCACTACGGGGCAGCCCGATCGGCGATACGATAGATATAACGTTTAACAACAGTGAGACAGTGGAGCACGTTCTGGGTGGCAGCGAATCGGCCGAGTTCGGTGATGGGGACCTTGTCAGTGTCAGTTCCGATTCGACGGATATAAATATGCTGGAGAACGCGCTGCAGCAGGAGTTTATTGACGGCGGATTCTATTATGTTTTCGAGGTGAGCTATAACACGAATCTGGCCGATATTACGGTGGATATTTCCGACATCGATTGGCTGGTTGACGGAGACGAGACCGGTCTGGGGCAAATCGTTTCGGTAGTGACCGATGATCCGGTCAACGTGACGGCAGGGTTTGGGGTAGATTCTATTACACTCGGGATCAATACCACTGACGGCGACGGCGACGTGAAGGTGTATTTTGCGGGAACCAGTCAGTTAGGCAAGCTGGTCGGAGCGGAACTCGAACTGGCCGGCGAGATATTGGGTTCGCACAGCCGCAATGACCTGGAAACGGTCCGTGATATGATCCTGCCCGATATAGATGAAATAAGCATTGCCTCACGAACCTTAGCCTGGCGTTACACGCTGGAGCTGACCGCCGAGTTGCGGGATGCGCTGCCGGAAGATCTGGTGGAGCAGTTGGAAGAAGAAGAAGTAACTGACGTTCTGATCAGCGAGGTACTCGATGAGTTGGAGAATCATCCGAATTCCGAAGATTTACTGGAGGACTTTTATGCTGGTTTGGATAACGTCGGTTACGATACGATCGGTTACGATTCACAGCAGGAGATATTCTCTCTGATCAGCACCGACACCTACGGAGCCATTCCCATCATGGTTGACGATCCGAACTCGGACGATCCGAACGAAGAGGTGCCTCTGACGCTGGATGTTCTTAGTGACATCTATGCCCAGGATTATGAGGACACGACATTTAATCAGATACGCGGATTGGAATTCGGTCTGGCTGGAACCGATGAGTTGTGGGCTATTGTCTCGGTTACGCAGACCAATTCTGTCACGGGACTCAGCCGCAGCCGTGACTCGCTGTTGCGGATCGACGACATTGTCAACCCTACCGCCGATATGATGGAACTTTCCATCAATGATCTGGCTTCGGAAGGTTTCAGCAATGTTACGGAACTGGCCTTCGGTAATATGACATCCCAGAATGACCCGGACAATTATATTCTGTATGGTCTCGATTCCGACACGCAAACGCTGATCAGGATCGACAATCGGCTGATGGTCCGAAATGACCAGGGAAATCTCGTGCCAAATACACTGGACTTCGGCAAAGCGGTGGCCGTTGGCGGTGAAATCGGCAACTTAAACGAACCTGGCGGCAGGACACTCGATATTGTTGCCATGGATTTTGACAGTAGTGGACGACTTCTGGCGGTGGAGAAAACGCTCAACGCATTGGTGGAAATCAGCACGGCCGCATTTGTCCCCCAACGCGGAAACGCTCGAGTGGAGCTGGTGCAGACACTGCCAGTGGGTAATGATTATCGTGCCCTGACGTACGACAGCACCGATATATATGGATTGGGGGGAGCGGGATTCATAGTTCGTGCGGCCGATGGTACTCCGATGGGCGATACGATGGATGTATCCGTAAGGATTGGCTCGTCTGCGCCGGTAACCGGGGAGCATATTTTCGGCTCTTCAACAGAAACAACCGTCAATTCGGTGACAGTCAGCAGTGCAATGAGCAACAGCGTAGCGGAAGTGGCCCAGGCGGGTGGTTTTTATCAGATCGAGGTCGATTACTCCCAGCTCCAGGGTCAGGGTGATGTGCTTTTGACCATCAGCGATATTGACTGGCACGACGGACGAGGCGATGTGGATTCGGTTGCGGTCAGCGAGGATAACGTAACGGTAGTGAATTTCGGTGACGATACCCTGACTTTGCAGATCGACAGTAATAATAATGATATCGGTACGTTTGTGCTTTACTTCGGTGCCACGGCCGATTTGCAGATTCCCGCTACGGAGCAGTTTTCGGCGTCTCGGGTATCGAGGCAATCGGCATGGAATGAAGATATTAACCTTTCCCTGCAGGTTCCCGAAGACGGTGATTATCTGCTGCAGATCAGCAGTGCCTGGCCTTCCTATTCTTCGTTTTTGTACCCATGGTGGTATGATTCTGATTGGCCTGAGGGCAGCCCGGTGGAGTACGATCTGAACGTGAAGCTGTTCGACGACGGCAATAGTGATTTTGGTATTTCCCAGACGCCCGGCGGTGACAACTACGATCAGTTTGTGCCGCACAATCGGCCGGTTGATCTGTCAGGCGACAGTACCAATTTGATTGCCGATGAAAAAGAAGAAGGTTTGTACTGGTATGATGCTGAACATAGTGACGCCTGGCCGATCGAGATTCGCGGAACGCTGCTGGATCCCGGCGTCGCCGGTAATGTGATTATCGGCAGTGAACTGGGCTGTCTGTCGGATGTTGACGTTTACACGTTCCAGTTGGAACATGGCCAGCAGGTCACGGTCGATCTCGAAGCGGAGACATTTTTCGGGCGGGATTATGTCGATGTAATAGTTGGTATTTACAACGGCGATCTGGAAGCGATTACTACAATCTCTGATTCGGTGGATGAAGAGGCGTTACCGGCGTCCCAACGGCCCGATCCGGTCTATACCGCTCAGGCGATTTTCACTATGCCCAACCACGCCTCGGTGGTGATCGACCCTGATGAAAACGGCCTGGGTACATATTACGTAGTGGTCACCGGTCTTTCCACCAATGGCGCCTTAATGGAGGTGGACTATGGTGAATTGCCATACCAACTGACAATAGAGACAACCGCTACGGAAACGGTCGAAACACCGCCGTCCCAGTTGGTATGGCTGTCGTTTGGTAATGACAGAGACGGCACCAATGCCAGGGCTGATTATCTTTATGAAAGAGGTTTGGGAGCTACGCATAAGATAGTGGATCGCCCGCCGTTTTACGCTAATGAGTTCGGTTTGCCGGAGACCATGCGGGACGAGTTGATCGATGCGATTGCCGCCCGCATCGAAGAGGCTTATCGCAACGCCGGTCTGAGCGAAAATGAGATTGAGTTTACCACGATAAAGCCTGGCGCCGCCGGTTCGCCGTATTCACCAGGCTCGACTTATTCGACAGTGATATTCGGGGGAAAAACGTCGTTGTCTGGATTACTGGCCATAGCCGAGAACGTTGACAGGCACAACAGCATCCGTGACGATATGGCTTGTGTATTTACGGAGGTATACGGAGATGCATATCGGGCCAGCGGATTGCTTGATGATGATCCGGACGTACGGTTTGATCAGGTGGTTACTATGCTGGCCAATACCGGCGCTCATGAGCTGGGACATATTTTGGGGTTGGAGCACACAACGGAATTGGGAACCGATGAGCCGAACAATGTGATGGGTTACAATGAAGACCTGGTCGGTCAGGAATTCGAGCCGAGAAATGTTTATTGGTACCAAGAGCCTGGTTTTACAAATGAAATTGATATGCTGTTGCGGAACATCGGTTCGGGTACGCCGATGGGACAGTAGTTGGCCCCGGCGCCGGCAACCAGTACTCCGTCAAAGTTGAAATTGCGAGTAACACGAGAAATCAATGTTGACATGACAGCGTACCAACCGGCGCCGTCGTTGTTCTCCTGCGATCCGCGTAAGAGAATTCCCACGTCGTATAAAAAAATTCCCGTCGGGGATAAAGGTTTTTTTGCCTGTCCCAAAACGTAATTTGCCCGGTGTTGCCGATCAACAGGTTCGGGATATAAAAAATCACGGGAAAAAATATTCTCATCGAGTGGCCTATCTGGAGGCGCTCCTTTGTCGCCCGACAAACAAAAACATCCTGTTTTTTTGAGTTAACGCTTTTGTATCAAAAGAGTTATATATGGCTTGGAAGCCATTGTGCCGACCGGAAAACCTGTTGTGGCATGAGATTTGCAATATATCGAGTGGTTAGTAGGCTGATCGCATAAAGGAGTTGACGTTAAATGTATTCGACGGAAATGAAATCTGGTACCCAGGTTCGTTTTAAGCTTTCCAGTGTTGTTTGTCCGGACCGTCAGCAGATAGTCGAGAACATAACCAACCATCTGAATTTGACAGGTAAGGTTGTGCAGTTGAGTGACGCGGGTGAAAAACAAGATTTTTATGCGATTGTTTATGTGGATGGAATAAACAACCCGCTCATAGTTCCTACAGGAGAAATTGAGATATGCAGTTCTCCGCCGGAAGACGGGGCACTGATGTAAATGGAAATAAATTTGCTCTCTCTCTCCCTCCCAGGCTTGACGTTCTCTACGGACGGCCAGGCCTGGGCCCTTGAGAAAATCGGTTTTAAGGCCGTTGAAGATAAAAAGTGTAGTAATAAGAGTGTATAACAGAGAGACAAACTATTCTCTTGCCCGTAAGCGAGAGATAAATTTGCTCTCTCTCTCCCTCCCAGGCTTGGCGTTCTCTACGGATGTTCGAGCCTGGGTCCTTAAAGGTAATCGGCTCATTGCCGTCATATATATACCCACACTGGATGAAAATGCCAGGTAGTGAAGGTTGCATTTGCGTGAACCGTAATACGTTACGATTGCCCTGGCCCGCCACCAAATACAAATGGTTGTGAGTGTAGTGGCAGGAGCGGCCCCAATGGGCCAAGGTCAAGGTAGAGGAGAACATCGCTATTCGCTCGCAACCGATTTTACCCCCCCACCTTCTTTCAACTATTTGCTCTCGTTTAAAGAAGCCCCTCTTACGCAGGCGACATGCCTAAATCGACATTTTTCGGAAAGTTCGAGAGTTAACCTTAGAGAGAGGTTGCATTACTCTCCTGGCCGATCTTATAGACCGCCTTGTCAGCAGCTTTGCGGACGACTTTTTCCAGGTCGTTGACTCGGGCCGCTTCCAGGAACGGCATTGCCATTTCATCGCCAATTTCAGCGAGGCTTTCGGCAGCGGCTTTGCGGACATCTTGGTCACTATCGTTAATCAGGCAGTTAATCAGTGCTCCAACAGATCGATTGCTCTTGTATTCGGCTAGTTTACGGACAGTCTGCAGGCGTATTTCGCTTTTTCCAAAAATGAGGTTTTCGAGATAGTCGGGCAACTTCTGCGCCCCGTGGATGAGTCCGTATTTTTTGCCGCTGAATTCGATTCTCGAGCGAGTCTTTCCCTGGATATACATGGCCGCTTGTTGGGCCGCATTCTTGATCTCATCGTCGGTGTCAGCTTCTGCCACCCGCATAAGCGCTTCGTATGCCACGGGCATCCCGATTTTGCCCAGGCTTTGTGCCGCGGCTATGCGCACCTCCGCACTGCAATCATTAATCAAAGTGTCTATCAGAACGGCAACGGAGGTAATTTGTTCATGCTCTGCCAATTCCTGCGCCGCCAGCAGCCGATCGGCAGTGGCGCGATGACGCACAACATCAATCAGAAACTGCTCACGTGAACTAAAACCGCTCGACTGCTCCAGCGTCCTCGGCTGACGTTCAGGTTCGACCACGATAATAGGCGGAATGGGCTTGAAATAGGGCACCCCTGAGTATTCTGTTTCTACCTCAATTCGTGGCTGATCCCAAGGTAAGTAATAACGGCCTGGATACCCACCGTAGTAGTATGGCCGATAAAGATTTCTGTTTCTGTAATATTGCCGGTTATAATGGCGGTTTTGCCATATCGGTCCATACAACCCATACGACGGATAAACACGAACTGTAACACCATCCTGCCATGTGTGGTCTATGGCCAAGGCAAATGACGAGGGTACGATAATAAGAGCCGCCAACCATAATATCAACATATTCTTTATTTGCATGATCGTACCTCCCAGCCCGGAACAGCCGCAACATTACCGTTTCGCTTTTTCCTATGGAGCTGACGGTATCTGGTTCAAACCATTGTTCAAAATCTTATCGAAATTCTCAATACCGCGGGTAAAAGCCCGTTCAAGTATGATCGCATTGTCTTTGTCCAATTCCATAGACTCTCTTACCTCGTTCAGACATCTAGTCCGCACTTCCCATACTTTTTCCATGGTCGTTTTACCTTTTTCGGTTAACGCTATTATCGGTTGACGCTGGTCTTGCGGATTCAACCGTTTGTCAACCAGGCCGTGTTTGGAATAAAGAGCAGTGATCCTCTGTGAGATCGAACTCAGAGATGCCTGCGGCACACCCGTAACGCGCAGCTCTTTGGCGATCTCGCCAAAGGTCGCCTGTCCCTTCTCGCAAACAAACTCCATGATTGCCAAATCCCGCTCGGTCAACCCTACCGCCATCTCTGTTCGAGCCATCTCTCTGCTCCGATACCGCCGTATTTTCTTCGCGAATTCGGAAAGTAAAAAACCAAGTTTATCCGGCACTATAAGGGCCTCCGCAAAACAATTTGTAATACCAATTTCGTTGACACGTCAATCTATATTGTGTCGTAAATTTTTTCAACCGCTTTATCGGCCTCTTTCCGAACCGATTCGTCCGGGTCGTTATCGCAAGACCATTTCAGGAACGGCAGAGTCATCCGGTCACCAATCTTCCCCAGGCTCTCAGCCGTTTCTTTCCGTACACCGGCATTGTCGTCGTTTATCAGGGCGTTAAGCAGTGCGGCCGTTGCCTGCGTTCCTTTGTAGTTGACCAACTCTTTCGCCGCATTCCCCCGAACATCATCGCTGCCGAATCGCATATCTTCCAGATACTGCGCCAATTCCACTTTGCCATCGTTCATCGGTGGGAAAACGCTACTGACATAAACGTATAATCCTCCCGTTTCGATGGCCTTCTTGATGATTTCCGATGCCTTTTGAGCCGCTTCCTGCATCTGCGGTTCGTGCTCCGCTTCCGCGCTGCGCAAGAGCGCCTCGTACGCCATTGTATCGCCTATTTTACCCAAACTCGTTGCTGCCGCAGCCCGTACCACAGAGTCGGCATCGTTGATCAACACATCGATCAAAATGGCTACGCTTGAGATGTCCTGATAATCACCCAGTTCCACAGCCGCTTTCACTCGCTCTTCAGACTCGTCGCGCAGTACCTGATCGAACAACTCCGCCTGCCTGGAAGCATAAACCTGCTGAGGGTCAACCTTCACCGGTTCTGGTTTTTTGATAACAACATATTCTTCTTCGGCAACGACCGATGGCACACTCTCGTAGATGTAAACTGTGCGGTACGGTCGATCGTAGTAATATCTGCAAGGCCAATACAATCCAAACACGCCGTGTAACCATATCACCGAATGATACCCTCGGCCAATAGCAAAGTACGGTCTGTGCGAGACATGATAATATCTCACCGGATGGTGGTATCTTAAACCACCACCGTAGCTTAAACCACCACTGAATATACCGTTGTCATAGCCCAGGTGCAAACGAATGCTTGAGCGGCTCCTGTGGTAAGAACCGATTCCCGAATATCTGCTCCGATACGAGCCGATTCGTGAATGGCCCTCGTCATTGCGCTTTGCCGGATGCACAAAGGTATGGGAACTATGCTTTAATTCCCCTATATGGGGCTTCCTGCCGATCCTTTCCTCGACCCGAGACGAGGGTAAAAGACCTACTGTTTTTTGTCTTGTACTTTCCGAGAGTAAGGCCCTCGCTTTTGGCCGGGGACTCTCAGAACGAGAAACTCTCGGTGTTGGCTGCTCGCTCCTGGAGCTGAAAACCCTCGGTGTTGGCTGCACGCTCCTGGTGCTGAAAACCCTCGGTGTTGGCCGCTCGCTCCTGGCACTGGAAACCCTCGGTGTTGGCTGTTCGCTCCTGGCACTGGAAACCCTCGGTGTTGGCTGCGCGATCCTGGCACTGGAAACTTCCTGTCTCGGCCGGGGACTCTCAGAACGCGAAACCCTCGGTGTTGGCTGCACGCTCCTGGTGCTGAAAACCCTCGGTGTTGGCTGCGAGTTGCTCGATGGAGCTTGCCTTGTCTGCGACGGCTGCCGATTTTCTGCCCTTGGCGAAGGTCGCTCCACCTGGGCTTGTCGAGGGCTACCTTGTCGCCCGGATGATTTAGCTTCCAAAATCGCAGTCGGAACGGCAATAAGTGCGGACACGATTAACAGTAGTATTATTTTTCCTCTGCCCATGACATATCTCCTAACATATTTACGTTTTCTGCGGGCCTGTCCCGCTGTTACGTAATATTATAGCCTGGACACTTCCAATAAAAAAACCATAAACCACAGTTTCGTCAGCTACACTTTGTTTATCTCAGGGCAATCTCCGTAATTCTCACAATATCTTTTATTCTCTAATTAGATCATACACAAAATAATTCATTTGTCAAATGAACTATCTTCGCTTCAAACATTTAATGCACGTAACTCTGTTTGTGTTAAGCAGTTACGTTTTGGAGCTTTTTTTATATGGATTTGCTGGACAGGATCCATGCGTTTGCCAAAGTATCGATTTTGTGACACTATCTCCTCATCTGGTTCTCACGGCTGCTTCTTCGGCACACTGGAGGCATACTAATTCCATTGCATCCTGCTATCGAAAAGGTATAATCCATAAATTAGCCTCTTGGGTGCTGAAAGAAAGATAGGATATGCTGATTTCGGACGGTCCAGTCGAATCTTGCATACCGATCCCTCTGAAAGTAAAAAGCTTATGAAGCAGATCATTACTCTGGTCACGATCCTGACGCTGACTCTGGCAGGCGGATGCTCCAGTACTCTGGGCAAAAATTCGGGCGTCAAGGGAGCAGGTATTTCGTCGAAAACCGATGTTCCCGCTGAGTTACGCCTGATAGAACGCAATATCGAACAGGGCCGGGCCAGAAAAGCCGGCAAACTGGTCGATAAGTGGATTAAAAAAAATTCAGAGTCGGAATTTATGGATTTTGCTTTGTTTCTCAAGGGGCAGGCCCTCTTTGCCAGAAAATTGTATTATCAGTCGTTTCTGGCGTATGACGAGCTTTTGGACAAATACCCTGCCAGTACATTTTTTAGTAAAGCATTGTATAGGCAGGCGGATATTGCCCGTTTATTCCTTTCAGGAGCCAAGCGAAAGATATGGAAGTTTATTCCAATAAACGCTCAAACTGAAGCGATAAGCATATTGGAACGGATAGCCGAACGTTGGCCCGGCTCGGAATTGGCCGCCACCGCGCTGATGATGAAGGCCGACCATCATTTCGAAAAAGAGCAATTCCTCGAAGCTCAATCCAGTTATCAAATGGTCATCGACAGTTATAAAAATGTTTACAATGACATTGCCGACTGGTCCGCCGCCGAGACGCCGGGCAAGGGCGCACCACCGGTTTCTTATTACGAACAGGCCTTATTGGGTTGTGCCAAAGCTACCCATAATCAATATCGTGGCCCGGATTATGATACCGGTTGCCTCTCGGATGCGATAATTCGTTATGAGCAGTACAAGCTGAGTTTTCCTGAAAAGGCACGACGCTCTGGTATCGACCAGCAGATCGCCCTTATCAGGCAGCAGCAGGCCGGCAAGGAATTCGAAATAGCTGATTACTATCATCGGACTCATAGCTCTGACGTTGCCCGGTACTATTGGAACATAATCCGCCAGGGTTGGCCCGAGACCGAATGGGCCCAAAAAGCACAACAAAAACTGGATGAATCCCAACAAAACTAATACTCCAGTGCAGCATAGGCCCGTAAATCGTGTACCAGCCCATGATGTAAAATCGTGGGATTCCTGGCCTAAAAGTAGCTTAGTAGCAACGTTGGCCCATAAACTGAAAAAATGAAGATGAAATGTTCCCTTTTACAATTCAGCCGTTCCCTCGCGTACCGACAGATCGGCTCGCCCATTTCTTCCTACTTCTTCCTCCCTCCTCGTGCCTCGTGCCTCGTGCCTCGTGCCTTCTTCCATCATCTACTCATCTACTCAGCTACTCTTTTACTTTTCTGTCTGTCCCCCGGCTGTCAAAACGGCGATCCCAGCCACACCTATACCACAAGCAGTCTTTATCGGACTGACATTAAGACGGTCCATGTACCGATATTTGAATCTCAGACTTTTACTCGACAGGTCGAATTTGAATTGCACCGTTGCCTGTGCCAAAGAATTGAACTGCACAGTCCTTTTAAGGTGGTTGCCAAGGCCGACCAGGCCGATACAATACTATATGGACGAATCAGCAAGGTCTCCGAAGATGTGCTGAATCAGCAGCGACAACTGGATCGACCGATGGAAAACGAACTTACGATCACCGCTTACGTAACGTGGAAGGACCTGCGCAGCGGTGATCTGTTCATTGACAACAAGGAATTTCGGATCAGTAGTGATTATGCGGCTCTGCTGGCAGCCGGAAAAACCGGCGCCCTCAGGGATCTCACAGACAAATTAGCTGTTAGAATCGTGGACGCCATGGAAGAACCATGGTAAATGGTGCATTATGACTGAACCTGACTTCAACAAATCGCACAAAAATAATAATCAACCTCGGCCTCAAGGTCCGCCGCCCGGCAAATATCCACGCAATATGTTCGGTTGGCTGATGATATTCATGCTCGGGGCGATACTTCTGTCAATGGTTGCGCCGTTTGGCATGAAACCGCAGACGATCTCTTACACCGAGTTCGAACGCCGCGTAAAAAACGGACAGGTCAAGGAAGTGACCATCTCAGGCGATCATCTGACCGGCGTCATGAACGACCAGGACATGGAGGGCAAAGACTCCGAAAGCAACAAAGATTTCGAAGTGACCCTGTTGGAATCGGGTCCGCCGGAAGATCTCAAACCTCTGCTCAACAAGCACGGTATCGAAATTAAGTACAAAGGACCGAACACCTTCACTCAGATATTGTTTACTTTGCTGCCGTGGGTGTTTATTCTTGCCATTATGTACTTCTTTATCTTTCGCCAGTTTCGCGGCGGCGGCGCCGGAATGCTCGGCAGCTTCGGACGCAGCAAGCATCGCATGGCCGGCCAGGAACGGTCCAAAGTTACCTTCGAGCATGTCGCCGGCATCGACGAAGCCAAAGACGAAGTGGAGGAGATAATTCAATTTTTGCGCAACCCCAAAAAATTCCAACGTCTCGGCGGAAGAATCCCTCGCGGCATATTGCTGATCGGTGCTCCAGGCTGCGGCAAAACTCTGCTGGCCAAGGCCATTGCCGGTGAGGCGAATGTGCCTTTCTTCAGCATATCGGGAAGCGATTTTGTGGAAATGTTTGTCGGTGTCGGAGCTTCGCGGGTGCGGGATCTGTTCAAACAGGCCAAAGAAAGCTCGCCCTGTATTATATTCCTGGACGAAATCGATGCCGTCGGTCGTAAACGCGGTTCGGGCGTTGCCGGCGGCGGTCACGACGAACGAGAACAAACACTCAATGCCATTCTGGTCGAAATGGATGGTTTCGGCACCGACGATCAGGTAATTGTCATCGCTGCGACCAACCGTGCCGACATACTTGACCACGCACTGACCCGACCCGGACGATTCGACCGCCAGATATATGTACCCCTGCCAGACATCAAAGGACGCCTCGAAATCCTCAAAGTCCATGCCAGGAAAATCAAACTTGAACCTAATGCCGATCTGCACCGATTGGCACGTGGAACGCCTATGTTCAGCGGCGCCGATCTCGAAGCGATTATTAACGAAGCCGCTTTGGCCGCCACCATGTCCGATAAGGAATATGTCGAGATGGACGATCTCGAGGAAGCACGCGACAAGGTCCGCTGGGGCCGCGCCAGACGCAGTCGTGAAATCGACGAAAGAGACAGATTGGCCACTGCCTACCACGAATCCGGTCACGCCCTGGTACAGTGCTTATTGGAAAATGCCGATCCCTTACACAAAGTCAGCATCATACCTCGCGGCGACGCCAGTGGCGCCACCTTCTCGCTGCCAGAAAGAGATCGGCTCACATATACCAAAAAATTCTGCCTGGCCTTTATCAGGGTCTGTTTTGGCGGCCATGTAGCCGAGGAAATATTCTGCAAGGACATCTCCAGCGGTGCTCAGTCCGACATTCAGCAGGCCACCGAAATGGCTCGACGCATGGTTACGGAATGGGGCATGAGTAAAAAGCTCGGCTTTGTACGTTACAGCGGAGAAGAAAGCTCGGGATGGTTCGGCGACATGGTCATGGGCCGTGAATACTCCGACCATACCGCACAGATAATAGACGCCGAAATCAAAGAGATAATGGACAAGGCATACGAAGACGTCAAAAAAATCATTCAGGACCATCTCGAACAGATGGAAGCCCTCAGCCAGGCACTGATAAAATACGAAACCCTGGACGGCGACGAGGTCAAGCTGATCGTCGTCGAAGGTAAAACACTGGACAAACCCACCGTAATCGATCTTTTAGAAGCAGAGCAGGAGCGACAAAAAACCAAAAAAACAATTACCAGCAAACAGCCGAAAACCGAACCGCCTGCCGACGGTCTGACCGGCCCCATCCCCAGCCTGGGATAACCAGTTACTCCCCCACCAACCAACTCACCGCCACGGCTGGAAGCACCCCTATCGCACAAGCCCCGTTATAAGCTTAAGCCGGCAAGAAACAGCAGCTTGACTTTGTCATAACGATTGAGTTTCCACGTGTAAGCGATATTCTTTAATTTCTTGTTTAGCTTATCGCGCAGGTGCCGCCGCCTAATTTGGCTTTGTAGAGATTTTTATTGTATGGCAATTTCATCAAAAGCATTCCCATAGCACAGTTGTCAGTCAGGCCCGCAAAAAGGAGGCCAGCGCCGACAAATGCCGGAATAAGAAGAAAAGCCACATGCACAAAATATGCCAGAATAACTCCCAGCAACACAAGGCTTCCGGCGATGCAGCGCACCTGCCGTTCAAGCGAGATCCCTCCGCTGCCTTTGATAACGGCAAGTTTTTCTTTTTGCCATGCAGCCATGCCGCCCTCCATAACCTTCACCTGATGCGTTCCAGATTGGATGAGCATATCGGCGGCCATTGCGGCACGGTTGCCGGTATGGCAGACCATAATATAACTGTCGCCGGAACCGCTTAATTCGTTGACCTTTGCGCTTAACATATCGATAGGTATGTTAAACGCATCCTTGATATGCACTTGTGAAAACTCCATCGCAGAGCGGACATCCAGTAATTTCACTCGGCTGTTCTTTGCGGCGAGTTCATTTGCAGTACGAGCCGAAATCATTTCCAACGTTCCCGCTTCACCCTTCTGGTTGACGCGGACAATGTTGTCGATATTGAACGGCTTGGGAAGTTTTTTCTCCCGCATTTTCTGAGCAAAGGCCGGTTTATCGGTTTCCTGAAGAACGGGATTGCTTTTCTTTTCCTGCGCGATACTCGACGACCGCTTGCCGTGGTAATCGTGGCCGGGATACACCTCGGTTTCTTCGGGCAGTGTTTTCAATCGCTGGAGCGTATCAAACATCGATTCGGGTGAGCCGTTTTGGAAATCTGTCCTGCCAGCGATGCCTATCAGCAGCACGTCGCCTGTAAAAACTTTTCCCTGCACACATAGATTGACCGTATCGTCAGTATGGCCGGGAGCATAGAGGACTTTTATTCGTTCTGTGCCAAGGGATATTTCGTCATTATCCTTGAGCCTTTTGTCGGCGACCTGTGAAATTGCTTTTTCATGCATGAGCACGGGGATATGTAAGTTCTTCTTTAAAACAGCCGCAAGCGAAAAATGGTCTGCGTGGGTATGAGTATCAACAATGTATTTTAAATTTAGGTGTTTTTTCTTGAGATACACCAGATATTCGGCCTCCAGACTGATGTGCGGGTCGATCACCAATGCGTCATTCCCGGAACCTAAAATATACGAGTAACAACTTCCGGCAATAAATTGTTTTAGTGAGAAATTCCCTGCCATTTTTTGCTCTCCCAAAATTCAATCTGAAACGCAACACTTGGGTTTGCTCCAGAAAACCTCTGTCAGGCTTATTTATCTATCCTGGCAGCATAAAGCGAAAAACTCCAGCCCGACCACGGCGGGCTGCTCTTAACCTGAAGCGATGCGATTCAGATTTAAATACGCCAAAACTCCTTCAACCTTATTTTTAGTAACCCTTGCATTTTTCTAATTCTTATATTCTCGAAAACTTTCAACAAGAGACTTGAATGACTTTGGACGATACTTATTCAAACTTTCTTCGTCCACATAGATAAAATCAAATCTTATATCAGACTGAATATGATTGATGTCATTGCACCATTGTTCCAGCCGTTCTATCTTTAATGGCACATCTAACTCTTCCAATCCTTTTGTCTCGATGATATAGATTTCTTTCTCACTAACTTTTACTATAAAATCGGGATAATAATTTGATATGTTACCATCCGCATTGACATAATCAATTCTCAGATTTACAGCGAAATAATTTTTAGCATACGAAACAATATCTTCACAGTTATCAAGAAATGACGCAAATTCAAGTTCCAGATGGCTGTCTCCCACGATTTTATTAAACACACTCTTTTTCGGTATAAAATACCCTTGCTCCTTTACCGTAAACGGCCTGACCTGTTTAATCTTAATATAATCCTTAATCTCCGCTGAACCCTTATCTACAATCGTTAAATCATTTATTGCCTTTTTGAATGTTTCCAGAATACTTTTGGTAGCGTTGATTTCAGAAAGATTCCGTAAGGTGTTTCTATTATCGAGATTAACTGATTTACCAAACAGGTATTCTGCGATAAACACTTTTATCTGGCCGTATAAAACATCATACCCGCTTATAAGCCGTAAATCCTTCATAATTGACTGCGTGAAAAATCCGACCACACTTCGATAATCTTCAATATATACGTCTTTCATTACCGTTGTATGCGAAATTTCATTGGTCGTAATATCCTTGAAAACAATTTCTCGTTGCTGTTCTTCCGAAAACTGCAAGTATTCGATAATTTGGAATTTCATCTTATCGAGATTTATTCCCTCCAGCTTTTTGTATTCTCTGGCGGTTCGTGCCGTCAGAACCGGAATTTCAATGTCAAGGCGGTCTATATCTTTCTTGGCATTTTCCTTATCCACTTCAACAATCATCGGGGCCTTTGGCGCCGTTCCTGCTCCCATACTCACTCGCTGCAATTCCACGCCTTCGGATTGAATCGATTCCACGAATTCCATAAAGGCATCCGTCCCAACAACGCTTACCTTTTCGGCAATATCTTCTTCGCGATACATTCTTCTTAGTCCACGCCCCAGCGTTTGTTCGGGCAGGATATTGCTTTTTGATGAATACGCCCGCAAACCTACGATGGTCGTAACATTACGCACATCCCAGCCTTCTTTGAGCATCAGCACCGAAACAATTGCCTTATAACGACTATCCCAATTGTCAATTTTATTCGCTTGTTCTCTCAATAAGTCCAGTTCATCTTTGTCTTTCCCCGATTTTGCTCCTTCTCCGATTTCCCCGCTTCGATTAGTATGAATCGTCAGCACCGCCCCTTTAAGCTCTGGATAGGTATTTTCCAGATATTCCGACACTTCATCGCAGCTATCGGTAACATCGGTCATAACAAAAAGCACTGCTTTTTTGCCAAGCTTTTCATGCTCGATATATGCTTTTCTCCATTCCTCAACGCCCAGATGAATATAATCCGCGTAGCGTTCCACATATTTTATGCTTTGACTCTCATGCAGCTTCTCCCTGCTCGGCCCATCCGGCAACACCGGATGTTTTACAACATTCTGCCAGATCGCCTCCACCAGCGGATAATCGCAAACGGTTTGCACAAAAATAGCGCCGCTGTCATGCCTCGGCGTTGCCGTAACATCAATCTGCAGCGACAGGAATTTATCCTTCTGCTTTAGCTTGTTGTGAATATCCTGAATCGACTTAAACCATGCCATCTTGGGATTATGGATATGATGCGCCTCATCGTTTAATACAACAAGCTCGTCTATGTTGCGGACAATTTCGCCTAAATCTATTTTGGAATCCGTGGTTGCGCCCGTCCATCTTTTGCCCAGGAAATATTCCATCGTGTTTTCATCGCTGAATGTCGGCTCTATATCATTGCTCTCATAAACCCGGTGGATATTGGTTAAAAATATGTTTCCGATGGGTTTGGTGATATTGACTTCATCCTGAATATGAAGTTTTAACTGGAAGTCATCCCGCCAGTTCCTGCCCTCAAATCCATTATCCGGCAGAATAGGGTCGTGGTAAAATATCTTAAGTCCGTCAAAATCTATCCGCAGCCGGTCTAATACGATGATATTCGGCGCGATGATAAGAAAGTTTCTGGCAAGGTCGGACCCGTCTTCATAGAGCTTATGAAAATAACACCACGCCAGGATAAGGCTTAATACTTTTGTTTTCCCCGATCCCGTTGCCATCTTGATCACGAACCGCCGCCACTCCTCATCAAACATCCCCGTCGAAACCGCCCCGCTCGAATCAAAACGGATCATATCATATTTATCTTTTACTTGGGCAACCTCGTAAAGATAAATCACCGTCTCGACCGCTTCACGCTGGGCGAAATAATACTCAAACTTAAAATCCACCACATCTGATTTATTTTGTATATGTCCGGCTGCGAACCACCATTTCAACAACGCCTTGCTGGTTTCTGTTGCTCCTTCATATCCTTTAGCTCGCCATTGTGTTACCCGCTCACGCAGTTGATGAACCAGCGGCGGTAGAAGTTTCTGATAGGATGACTCTCGCAACGCCTCATCCGCCGGAAACCACCGGACTTTCGGGTCGAGTATTCCATAAGGAGAAGATGGAAAGTCTTTATGTATCGCCATTACTCGCCTTTCAATAGCTTCTTGTTTTGAGGCTGATTAAGATAGTTTTGTTTTGAAACTACTCTTTTTCGCGTCTTGGTTTCAAGGGCTTTGCGAGCATCTCCTGCTATGCCTCCTCCTTCTGCAGCCGCCTGTTTATTTTCAACAAATCCCTTGGCATCACGATTGCGGGTTATTTCGGTTGTCGCAGCTTCACCTAACATTGAGAAGATTTGTTCAAGGTCGTTCATATGGTCACGAAGATTTTCGCGTTTCAAACCCTTAAGTCGTTTGTATTGCGAAGGTGTCAAGCCGAATGTTGCCTTTGATATTTCGGCGGTGAGGATTGCATATTCTGCGTCTTCTTTCACGCCCCGCTTATCCCACTCATCAGTCAACTCCTCTCTGACGGCTATTCCTCGCATCCTCTTTTCTATCCAGTCCTCTGAATACCCCTTGGCCTTATACAACGCCTTTGTTCTTTTGGTGGCAAGCTCAGGATCCTCTATCTCCTGAACCCGTTCATAGCCGACCCTGGCTAACCAACGCTTGAAGGGTTCCGCTTTGGGGCTGGGGATGGATTGGATGATGCGGAAAGCGGCTTCGGTATTGACGCAATCGGTCTTGTAACTCTTTCCGTCAGAAGAGGTTAGCTTCAGTTGTACACAAAGTGTGGACAACTGAACTTCACTCTGTTTATTCTCGCGTGCCTTCATCATGCTCCAGTAATTCCGTGGATTATCGCTGTCCGTTAGAGCTTCAATAATATCAACAATGGAAAAATACCAGTCATTGTCATGAATGGTCTTTCTTATCTCTTTACCTTTGAATACCGCTATTTTTGTCGTTTCTTCCATGTTTTGCTCCTGGTTATACAAAGGGGGTGACAATTTGTCGCGTCAGCGATGCGGTTAAGAATATTTTCAGGATTGGCCAAAAATTCCTTGTTACCAAATCGCAGGACTGTTAAACCCATTGATGAAAGATAAGCATCGCGTTTGTGGTCATGTTTCGCCTGGTCTTTATTATTATGAACTCCGCCGTCGAGTTCTATAATCAGTTTTTGTTCATCGCAGTAAAAATCTGCTATGTAATTTCCAAACTGGTGCTGACGACGGAATTTTAGGTTCATAAATCTTCTATTTCGGAGTAATTCCCACATAATCGATTCAGCGGGTGTCTGCTTTTTTCTCAATTGTCTTGCGGTTTCAACTAATCCGGAAAAATCAAATCCTCCCCGATAATGCCCCTCTCCCTCTGAATGCCCCTCTCCCTCTGGACGCCCCTCTCCCTCTGGATGCCCCTCTCCCTCTGGGAGAGGGTTCGGGTGAGGGTTATTGTTCTGGTAATGCCCCTCTCCCTCTGGACGCCCCTCTCCCTCTGGGAGAGGGTTCGGGTGAGGGTTATTGTTCTGGTAATGCCCCTCTCCCTCTGAATGCCCCTCTCCCTCTGGATGCCCCTCTCCCTCTGGGAGAGGGTTCGGGTGAGGGTTATTGTTCTGGTAATGCCCCTCTCCCTCTGGATGCCCCTCTCCCTCTGAATGCCCCTCTCCCTCTGGGAGAGGGTTAGGGTGAGGGTTATTGTTCTGGTAATGCCCCTCTCCCTCTGGACGCCCCTCTCCCTCTGAATGCCCCTCTCCCTCTGGGAGAGGGTTCGGGTGAGGGTTATTGTGCCAGTTACGATATGTCTCATCAATATATGCTCGAAAGGAAGCTGTCATACTCCCACCTCTATTATCTTCATCGTATCGTTCCCGAATATATCCACCACCTTCACAGCGATTTTATACCGCTTCCCCTTCTCATATTCAAACTCAATGCTTTTCAGCTCCAGCGAACGGTCTTTCTTAGTCCGGAAGCTCTGCCATTCATTTTCAAACACATAATCCCCTGTCCACTTCTCTTCCACCTGGCCTGTTTCAGCGTCTTTCACCCGGATTATCTCCCGCTTACTCTCGAAATCAAAATCCACCGCCCAGTAATCTATCCAGTCAACCCAGCTTTTAGTCAAAACTTCTTTTGTTATCTCACCTATTTTGGACTTGCTTACCTTAATTATCTTGCCGTTCTCCACGACAATCTTGTTCCTGCCGTCTTTCAATCCCGCCGCCGCGTTCTTAACCGTATCCTGCGAATAAAAGACCGAAAAGTCCGTCAGCTCCACCGCCACCTTGTTGCCCTTATATCTTGGCGTAACCTCGATATATGAAACATCGTGAAAAACAACCTCATCCTTTTCCACCGCCCGCTTATCGAACACCTCCGGCGGAATATACTTCATCGCCAGGTCTATCCCCTTCGCCTTTGCCTCATCCAGTATATTCGGAAATAACCCCATCTCAAACTCAAACGCCAGTATATCAGCCTTTGTAATATGCTTCTGCCTGCATTCTAAAATAATCTCCTCGACGAAAAGCCGTGTTACAGGCAGATTCACGGGGCCGACAGAAACAAGGCGACCGGCCTTTTTGCCGTGAAAGCAGTTGAAGTTTTCGATCTTTTCCGCCCGGTAGGCGTACAGAATAAGTTCCGTAAAAGCCCGTTCTTTTTCCTGTAATTGTTTTAGCTGTTGTTCTTCCCGCAGATTCAAATTGACGCCGATATAATGCGCCCGCTCATATTTGCCAAGATTTAGGATTTCAAATGCGCGGTAATCTTTGCCCTGCTGTTTCAACTCTCGCTGAACGCCTATCATTCTCTTGCGAGTCGTATGTATTGCAAACTTACCTAAATCGGCGCCTATCCATTTTCTGCCTAACTTTTCAGCAGCAGATAATGTTGTCCCTGAACCGCAGAAAAAGTCAGCTACAATATTACCTTCATTGCTTGATGCTTTTATTATGCGTTCAAGCAATGCTTCGGGTTTTTGCGTGGGGTAATCAACACGTTCTTTCGACATTGAGTTTATTGGAGCAATATCTGTCCATATATCTTCAATAACATTGCCGCCCACTTCATCAAGAAATCTTTTGACACTTGGCATGCCATCTTTTGAAAAGACAATTAGCCCCTTATCCATACCTTCATCAATTCTTTCTTGCGACCAAATCCAGTGTTTCCCGGATGGTGGGGCTAATTCACGATTACCAAACCTACGCGAAGGCCCTTGTCCTGTCTGCGTGAAATTATCAAGTCGGTATTGTTTGTTGGTATGTTCATCTATGTAGCGATAATGGCTTTGTATATAATCATCTGAGTGACTTATACGTTGTATATTAAAAAGTGGTTTATCATTTTTGGTGTAGAAGAAAATCGAATCTTGAACATTTCCAAATTTTGCGCTTTGTGCTTTCGAAGATCTTATCTTTTGCCAAATTAATTCATTTCTAAAATTAGGTGAAGCAAAGAGTTCATCAAGGACCAATCGGATATGGCTATTCACTCTCCAATCGCAATGAACATAGATGCTTCCGTCGTTGGCGAGCAAATCTCGCATAAGTGAAAGTCGTTCATAAATCATAGCGATAAAGGAATCTGCTCCTTTGCCCCAGGTATCGCGGTAGGCGATTTCTTCGAGGATATTGGCCTCTTTCGTAAAGGTGTCATCGCCAATCTCGATATCCATTGAGAAATCCGCGCCGACATCAAAAGGCGGGTCGATATAGATAAGTTTAATGCCTCCCTGTTTTTCGATCTCCCCCCGCATCGGGCCGTTTTTCAGCGATGAGAGGATGAGCTTGTTGTCGCCCCATATCAGTTTATTTGTCCAGCCCTTTAATTGCCTGCCCCGATCATCCTGCATAAAATCGAACATCTCGTCGGTTTTACGTTTAACGCCTTCTTCAATCCGCGGCTCATCCACCTGTTCGATCACCTGAAACGGCAGAACAACATTGCAGACCTCGCTGGTCTTGCCGTTCCAGACCAGCTCCACCTCCCGCTTGTCGCCAAACAGCAGAAACCGGAATTTATCATCCAGCGGCTTACCATCTTCAAGGCACTGGAGAATTTCCCTTTTTTCTGTCTCAGTCAGTTCAACCTTAGCCATCAGCTTGCCCTTGTTAAATCTTGCGGAATTTATCCACCGCCTTTTTTGG
>Ga0315276_10000698_pt1 | contig 29061 bp, 25 predicted proteins | sample YL17G05_0_MG_FD_204542 | JGI IMG/M metagenome (GOLD analysis project Ga0315276, IMG submission 204542) | Sediment microbial communities from Yellowstone Lake, YNP, Wyoming, USA - YL17G05_0 | ecosystem: Environmental > Aquatic > Freshwater > Lake > Sediment | place: USA: Wyoming | collected... | reverse complement strand
GAATTTCTAGAACATTGTTTGAAGTCGCGTAATCGTCGCTTCCTCCAAACTGCTTGGTTTTATATTTCATAGTGAGTGGTGGCAAAATCTGCGACAGAATTTCGAAATTGGTAATCTTCTTTGTGGGGTCACTGAAAAGTGAGGCGTCGACATTTTTATATCCCATTAGAAGATTCATAGCTGCGCGCGCATCAAAAGCGCCAATTCCGCTTCTAGTAAACTGATAGATTCCCAGTAACGAGTCTTGAAAAATTCCGATGATTGAATTGTTCTTTGCAGGACTAATGATTTGATACGGAACTGCGGCGAGTCCCTTTAGCTCTGCTTCCGCTTCATCATCTTGCGGCATGTGCAAGTTCATTTCATCACCATCAAAATCTGCATTGTATGGTTTTGTGTCGCCAATATTCATTCGAAACGTGTCGCCCTGTTGCATAATTCTTGCAATGTGACACATCATACTCATTCTATGAAGGGTGGGCTGGCGATTAAATAGAACGCCGTCGCCATCCATCATGTGACGGTGCACCACATCGCCATTTTCAAGAACGACTGTGCTTCTGTCCATGTATCGCAGCGAAATATCGCCACCCGTTTTCTTCTCGAGAATATTTGCGCCGGGATATACGTCTGGACCATTCAGAACCAGCTGCTGAAGATAGTCACGATTCCGGTTATTTACAACGACCGGTTTGGTAATATTCATTGCAATCTTTTTCGGAACACCGAGTTCACGAATTGACAGGTTGGGGTCGGGTGTAATGACAGACCTGGCTGAAAAATCAACACGCTTCCCCATCAAGTTGCCTCTTACACGACCTTGTTTTCCATTAAGACGTTCTTTAATAGATTTAAGCGGACGCCCAGACCGTTGTGCCACCGGCGCGCAAGATGGAATGTTGTTATCTACTTGAGTTGCAATAAAGTATTGCAAGAGACTTTGCCAGTCATCGATAATTGCAGAATTCACAGACGGTTCATTCATTTTTTCAAGAAGCGTCTTGTTTGCTTTAATAATATTTACAATGGTGTGACTTATATCATCTTCGCTGCGCTGGTTTCCATCCATCTTAATCGACGGGCGCACGGCAGGTGGAGGAATTGCAAGCACCTGACAAATAAACCAATCCGGTCTTGAAAATTGCGGGCTAAATCCCATAAATGCGACATCCTCATCTGATATTCTTCTAAAAATCTTCAGTACGACTTCTGGTGTCATTTTCATATTCATTTTTTCTTTGGAACTTTCTTCTGCGACATCTCCTCCATCCCATTCTGCAAAAAGGGTTGCCAGATTTTCTTTTTTTATTTTTTTAGGAACGAGACAGCCGCACCCGTCTTGAGTATCGTCTCCGCATCTTTTAATTTTGCTAGCCAAGTGATGAACATGACTCCAACGTTCGTCAGGTTTCATGTCCATGCATTCTTTGTTAGATTCTTTGCTTATGAGTAGTTTGCTACATTTCACACACACACACTTTAAAAGTTTAATAATAGTTGGAAGATATTGGTAATAAAATACTGGTTTCGCTAGCTCAATATGTCCGAAATAACCAGGAGTTCTTATATAATCTAAACCGTCCGTCGGACACTTGAGTCCGGGTTCTAAAACACCGAGACGCGGGTCAAACATTCCTCCGATGACCGGCACGTTGTTTGAATATGTGTCTCTGCTTGTAATTTCGGCAACCGAACATTTTCGAATTTCTTCTGGCGAAAGCACACTAAATTGAATTCCCACGATTTTAGAAGCTGTTTTTTTTGTCCAATTTGGTTGTGTCGTCATTTTTAGCAACGAATGAAGGAGCTATTGATTACTATATTAATATATCTATATTGTTTTATTCAATTTTATATTTTATTTATAAAATGACAATAGTAAAATAAAAATAGTCAGAAAATATTAAAATTATTTGTTTTTACTATTATTCTGGAGTGGTTTGTTTTTTTTGTATTTATTTTTTTTTATATAAATCATTTTCATATTATATATTTTAAAAAATTGAAATAAATAGATATGTGTAACTACATACACAAGACATCCCGAAATAAAATAATGTCACAAGCAGCGCAAAATAAATCATCAAAAAAAACGGCGACAACAACAACAACGGGAACACAGGTGCAACAATCTGCGACAACAAAAAAAAAGTTGACAACTGTGAATCCTCAATATAAACGTAATTTTAAAAATGATGGAGATGATGATGATGACGATGAAGAAAACCACAAAATCGACAGCAGCGGCAGCAGCAGTGAAGACACTAGTGACAATGAAAATGAAAAGGTTGATGAAGGCGTAGAAGCATCAAAAAAAATATATAAGAAATCGTCTTCCACATTAGATAAAGTTGAATATGCAAAGCTTCTTGCTGAATTGTTTCCTTCCAACTATTCAAAGCAAAAGGCGACAACACTTGCAACAAAAAAGATGACAACGACATTGTTTGAGAAAGAAAAAGAAAAAGAAAAAGAAAAAGTACAAAAAAAATATGAAAATGGTTCTACTGCAAATGCAAATATCACATCGGAAGCACCTGCTAAATCATCATCTTCGGCCGCTTCAAATTCAAATGTTGTGGGGAATTATAATATTGTTATCAATATCAAAGAGCCGTTTGAAGATTTGCTGGAAGATGATGATTACACGTCTGATATGGATGATTCTGTTTACGACGATGATTCGGCATCTTCAAATGAAAATTCAGACGACGATAGTGACGAAACATATGATGATGATGATGATAGTGATGATAGTGACGATGATGACGAAGATGACGAAGATGACAGTGAAAGAAACAGTCATGATGATGACGATGAAGCGGATGAAGAAAGTGGTAAAGATGTTAAATATGATAATAAAAATAAAAAGGATGGGTTTGAAAAATGCAAACTCACGGTTAAGGGTTCTGGAATTGGAAGTGGAATCAGAGTAAAGGGTTCTAAAAAGGAGTCATTGAACATTGTTGAAAATGATGATACTGCTGCGACTGTTGATAGTGGTTGGAATACAGAGGATGAGACAACTATTCAGGCAATCAAGGCACACATGGATGGCATACTTTCGGTTGACAAAAATAACAAGATTGCAAGGACGACTTTGGCACAAATGATTGACAAGGAGAAAAAAATCAAAGATGCGAGAAAAGAAAGGAACCGAAAGGTCATGAGGAAGAATGTGAGAAAGTTTGGGCGTCTGTTGCACAAGAAAAATTCGGCAAATGACCTAAAGTATTTCAAAAAACATTTGTCGAACGAGCAACAGGTCTGCGTGTTGGGTGAACTTGAGGAGTTGAATAAAATGATGCTTGTAGAAAAGCCATACAGACTGACACTTCTTGAATCCAAGATTCCAAAACAGTACAAGGCAATTGCATTGAAGCGCATACAGAACTTACGCTATATGGACCCGGGAGCCGGAGAATATTACAAGGTGAAGAATTGGGTTGACACATTCATGACGATTCCGTTTGGAGTGAATAGGACGTTGCCAATTACAATTGATGTTGGTGTAGAGCGCTGTCACGATTTTATGGAATCTGCCAAAGACCTTTTGGATTCGGCAGTGTATGGATTGAATGATGCGAAGATGCAAATTATGCAAATGGTGGGTCAGTGGATATCGAATCCATCGGCAATGGGTTCTGCGATTGCCATCAAGGGACCTCCTGGCACCGGAAAAACGACTCTTGTCAAAGAAGGCATCAGCAAAATCTTGGGAAGAGATTTTGCTTTCATCGCGCTGGGTGGAGCAACCGACAGCAGTTTCCTTGAGGGACATTCTTACACGTATGAGGGCAGCACATGGGGAAAAGTGGTTGACATTTTAATTCGTTGCAAGTCGATGAATCCGGTAATCTTCTTTGATGAGTTGGATAAACTCAGTGATACTCCAAAGGGTGAAGAGATTGCCGGCATTCTGACACATTTGACCGACACATCGCAAAACAGTCAGTTTCACGACAAGTATTTCTCAGAAATACATTTTGATTTGAGCAAGTGTTTGTTTATTTTCAGCTACAATGATGAAACCAGAGTCAATCCGATTCTTCTTGACAGGATGTATCGCATTCACACGAATGGATACACTAAAAAGGACAAGACGCAAATCGCCCAAAAGTATTTGATTCCCAAAATTCAAACTGAAGTTGCATTCAAGCCGGACCAGATTATTATTCCGGATGAAACAATTGAGTACATTGTCGAGCATCACACGAATAAGGAGGACGGTGTCAGAAATTTGAAGCGTTGTTTGGAGATTATTTATACCAAGCTGAATTTGTATCGTTTGATGAAGCCTGGGACGAAGTTGTTTGACAAGGATGCAACATCGATTGAGGTTTCATTTCCGTTTACGGTTACAAACAGGGTTGTTGACCTCATGATAAAGAAGGCAGAATCAACGTGTCCGACATTCATGTACACATAAAGAATACGTAGATTCATAATAAGTAATCGCGAAATCGTAAATTAAAACATTTTTTAAATAAATGAAAAATAAATGAATTAAATAATTTGTTATATTTTTTTAATTCATTTGTAAACTATTAACTTGGGACAACAGGGCATCCGTTCAACGTTGTGCAGCTGCTGCTGTATGCAATTCCCCATTTTATAGATTTTTGATTCATTGGTTGAACATTTGGAAATGTTGCAGGAGCCGACGTTCGTAATACGGATTTGCCTTTTAGTCGAGCTAAATACCGGTCATATGAGCCATGTTTTATGTCAACGCCTTTACCTGCCGCAGACGTGCTTCCAGGACGCATTCTTGTGAGGGAACTTCGGGTAGAGTTACCGTGGGACGGCACATTTGTTTTTAAAACACTTGGAACTGCGCGGTCGCTCATTTGGTTCCAGTTTACGCCATACAGTGATTTCGTCGGATTTATTTTTGGCGGTATGTAAACGTTAAGTGCTGACTTGTTCATAGTGTATTCAGAAGATGGAACTCTTACTGTATTTTCAATGAGTTTAATTGTGTAAGCATTATTTTTATTGCTAAATTGCGGACCATTATATGTTGAAAAACTTAAAGCTGTACCACATGCTCGACAACCCACAGGTTTTTCAGTTGACATTTTATTATTATTATTATATTAATATATGATTACGTTATTATATTAATATGTTATTTATATTTTATTTGTTAATTTAATTAATTCATTTGATTTGATTCATTTATAAAATTTAACTATTTACTAAATTATATTTACTAAATGAATTAATTAAATTAATGTACAATAAAAACCGGAATTAAAAATCGGTGGGACCCAATGTGCGATTGCCTCCGCGCTGGTTTATGTAATCCACTTGGGCTTGACTCAAGCAAGCGCACCCCATACTGTCAGAATACGTAGACGGGCAACACTCTGGTTTGAATTTATTGTCGGCAAAAAAGAAGAGTTCCCCTTCGGGTAAAGGAACTGGCGTTCCAACGTTGTCCTTGTAAGTATTTAATCGGTTTTCATTTCCCATTCCGGATGCATAACGTTTTGCCGTTTTAACCCACCCCATTGTATAAGAGTCATCAATGTGCAGGTCGTTGTTGCTTAAATTCTGGAATCCTTCTTTTGTTTTCTTTCCATTTTTTTTCATCATAGCAGTGGCGGTGGCGGCAGCGGCAGTGGAAGGAGAATTTGTCATTCCTTCAATCAGGCTGTATTGGAAACAGTCGCAAAACATAACCAATCCCATAAACATGCCAATTAAAATACACGCAATTACAAGTTCAACGCGCATTTCATAACCAAATAATTTTATATCCATTGTTGTATAATTTTTATTTACTTATACATATGTTAAAGATAAAAATAATTCAATAACTATAGTGTTATTTCATTTTTATTTTATTGAATTTTAATAATTCCTAAAAATGAAATAAATAAAAAATAAATGAAATAAATAAAAAATAAATGAAATACGCTAACTAGGAACGCTTGGAATACTATTTGACGAATGAACACTGAGTATTTGATTTGAAAATCCAATAAGATACCCCATGGGGATTGCTATTGCAATAAAGAAAACAATTCCAGCAACCGCCAATATATCTCCTACAATCGGTATAAAAAATAATAATATAATCGCTGCGGCCATTGCAATTAAAATAATAATTACGATTTCGAGTATTGACCCAATAAGACTTTTTATTGCTAAATATACTCCTAGTAAAGTATATATTATTGCTGTTAAAACACCGTTTGATTTACCAACAAGAGACTTTGTGGTAATTATTGTTTCGGTCAACGGTGTCATTAAATTTAATATTCTAGACATAATGCTTGCTGTAATGTCTTTTACGGAGTGGCGTATTTTATTAACCAGTTCGCGCATATCGTTTATAATTTTTAATATTTCACCAATTATTGCAGTTATAATGCTAATTGTATAATGAACCGGTATAAGTGCCATCTCCGATATGTCTGTCAAAATATTTTGAGTGCATTCTGCAAAATTTTGTTCAGCATATTCCATTTTTGACATATTGGGTGGTGCATTTATCATTCCGGCAAATGGCATAATATTTGGTTTGCATTTTTGATTTGTCCAGTCTGCTCTTATTTTTGTTATGTTTATTTTTATGTGGATGTATGTAACTAGTAATATAAATGAAATGCATATCATTATAGAAACAAATACATATTCCCCATATCTTTCTAAAAATGTTTGATTGTCATATATATCCATAATTTTATCTGTAAGGTTTAAATTAAAATTCATTTTATTAATAATTAGTTATGTTGATGAAATATTTTATTGTGATTACTGTTATTATATATATTATACAAAATTATATTAGAATTTATATTAAAAAATACACTTTAGATAATACAATACATGTGTCTTGTTGTGCATCATGAAAATTTTAAGTTTTGATGTGGGAATAAAAAACCTAGCATACTGTTTATTTTCAATAAATTGTTGTAATGATAATATATTGAAAATATTGAAATGGGATGTTATAAATTTGTGTGATGACACAATTGTTTCAAAAAACAAATACACATGTTCTCTCTGTAAAAAGAATGCGTGTTATTTTTTAAATGCAGCTGCAACCAATGAAGCAGATATTATTAATTCGACGTTGTACTGTAAAAAACATGCGATTCAAACAAAATTATTCATGTATGAAGGTTGTGACAAATCTAAATCTAAGTGTCATATGAAAAAAGAGTCTTCAAAAAAAATGGTATATCCTCATTTGAAGTTAATAGTACCTCCCAAAGAACAAAATGCGTGTGATGTTGATATGATTGTTCTAGGTAAAAATTTGAAAACGAAGTTTGATTTGATTTTTAGTGAATACAATCATATACTGCAACCAAATGAAAGCAGTAATATTTCTGGCATTGATGCGGTTGTAATTGAAAATCAAATTGGACCGTTAGCCGGAAGAATGAAAATGTTGCAGGGAATGATTGCTCAATATTTTATTATGACGAATGTTAATAAAATAGAATTTATATCAGCCACGAATAAACTCAAATTATTTAAAAATATCAAAAATAATGAAAATGTAAATGAGAATTCTTACAAATTGAGAAAACAACAGGGACAGCGTATATGCAAGTCACTTATAACATTTTATCCGTCAATGAATTTGTGGAATCAAGAATTTGATAAGCATTTGAAAAAGGATGATTTAGCAGACTGTTTTCTTCAAGGATATTATTACATGTATAGTAGCAGTGTATATAAAAAAATGTTCGCGTTTGATTTAGATTTATTTATACTTGAATTTATTTCAAAAATTTAAAGAAAGAATAATTATTATAACTATACAGCTCTTTGAGTTGCTCTTTTTCTATGCGTGCAATTTTGTAACCTTTTGGATTTGAATCTATTACAACTTCTGGTTTTATAATTGGTTTGGGTGGAACAACAGCAACAACAGGTTCTACAACTGGTTTGGGTGGAACAACAGCAACAACAGGTTCTACAACTGGTTTGCGCGGAGCGACAACAGCGACAACAGGTTCTACAACTGGTTTGCGCGGAACAACAACAGCGACAACAGGTTCTACAACAGGTTTGGGTGGAACAACAGCAACAACAGGTTTTACAACTGGTTTGGGTGGAACAACAGCAGCGACAACAGGTTCTACAACAGGTTTGGGTGGAACAACAGCGACAACAGGTTCTACAACTGGTTTGCGCGGAACAACAACAGCGACAACAGGTTCTACAACAGGTTTGGGTGGAACAACAGCAACAACAGGTTTTACAACTGGTTTTGGTGGAACAACAGCAACAACAGGTTTTACAACTGGTTTTGGTGGAACAACAGCAACAACAGGTTTGCGCTGAGGAACAACAGCAGCAACAACAGCAACAACAGGTTCTACAACTGGTTTGCGCTGAGGAACAACAGCAGCAACAACAGCAACAACAGGTTCTACAACTGGTTTGCGCTGAGGAACAACAGCAGCAACAACAGCAACAACTGGTTTGCGCTGAGGAACAACAGCAGCAACAACAGCAACAACAGGTTCTACAACTGACAGTGGTGGTGAAATATCATTATAATAATAGAGCTGTTTGACTTCATCATATGTTTCATATAAAAAAAGCTGATTACTATTTTTCCATGGTTTATGGCATCCAAATGACATTTCACTAAATGTTTCTTCAATCGAAAAAAACATCGCATCATTTACTGAAGGTTTGTGGGTTGCGACATAATTATAACATGAAAAATATACATCTTCCGGATAATCACTTTTACCTTGTTTTTCCATTATTTCAATCATTTTGCTTTTTTTTCTAAGGGACAGTCCTCCATTTCCAACACGTTCATCATTATTATTTAAAGGAAAATGATTCCACGGTGCTCCAACATAATCATAATGTAAAAAATTATTAATAAAATGATTATATTTTTCAATTAAAATAGAATCTGTTTGAAATATTAGAAATGTATCTGTTGGAATGCAATCATAAAAATATTTATTATACTTGAGTAAATTATTGTAATCTTGAATTGTTAAATTATAAACATTTAACTTCATCAATTTAATTCGGTGTATATGTTTACTTAATTTGTCGTTAATTATGTTGATAATAAATTCTAAATTTGTTGTTCCATGAAATATTATAAATGACCAATCTTCAGACAAATTGTTTAAAAAGTTTTCCAACACAAATGGCAATGCTTTGTGTTGTCGAGGTTCAACTATAATCGCAGTGTATAGCATATTTTATTGGTTTATTTATATTATTTCTATTTTATACTTGTATTTAATTGAATTTGGGGTTTATATACTTATTTATGTTAAATTTAATTGAATTTATTTGTATATTTATAAAACATACAAATAATATAATTTATATGCGTATGACTTAGAAATAAATGTTGTAATTAAAATAATATATAATGGACCCAGAAATTATTGATTTAGGCTCTTTGGATATAGGAAGTGGAAGTAGTGGTGGAAATGGAGGGAAAAGGTCTGCAAACTTTGGAGGCGGTCTTGAATTATTAATGAATGACAGATTCAAATCTGGTAATAATGATAAATCAGGTTCGACTAATATTAATTTAGATGATATCACAAGTTTAGAGGATGATTTGCGTGAAATGGATTCATCTTCTTCAAGAAATATTAAGGAATTGCGGTCTGATTTATTCAACTCGTCATCATCGTCATCGGCATTTAGTAATATAAAATTATCAGACAAGCATGACCCATTTTCAAACAGCATTGGTGGTGATAGTGGTGGAAATGGTGACGCGGGAATTGGCGCATCAACGGCAATGTTTGAGGATGAAAAACCGACATGGGACGGATTTGGAAAATTCAACAATGTTCCCATGAATCCTGACGTTCCGATGGATACTCAGCCGCAACTAACAAAGGAAGAGTTGCTTCGAGAGAAATTTAAATATGTAAAAAAATTGGAAGATTTGGAAAAAAAGGGCATTCGTTTGACAAAGAAATATGATATGGAGTCGTCGTTGTCGGAAATGAAGGGTGAATACGAAACGCATGTAGAAGAACGAGAGCGCAGAAACAGTGTAAAATTCCAAGGCAAAATGTTGATGGCATGTATTACGGGAATTGAGTTTTTAAATAATAAGTTTGACCCATTTGATTTGAAGCTTGATGGGTGGTCAGAGCAAATTAATGAGAATATTGATGATTATGATGAGATATTTGGAGAGTTGCATGAAAAATATAAATCGAAAGCAAAAATGGCACCAGAACTCAAGCTATTGTTTCAGTTGGGAGGAAGTGCAATTATGCTCCATATGACAAACACAATGTTCAAATCGGCAATGCCGGGAATGGATGACATTATGCGCCAAAATCCCGAGCTTATGCAACAGTTTACGCAAGCCGCCGTTTCATCCATGTCCCAATCACAAAATCGTGGCAACAGTGGAAGCGGTGGCGGCGGCGGTGGCGGTGGCAGCGGGTTCGGTAATTTCATGAACGATATTGCAGGTATGGCGTCGTCATCTTCAAAGCCGGCGGCAGCATACTCGCATCAACCCCAGTACAATCCAAACCAGCAAATGAATATGCCGATGCCCACTATTCCACAGCGTGCTCCTCCTCCTCCAATTCAGACACAAGGAGACCGCGCGCCTCCGCCACCCCGCCGCCCCGGCGATTTAACTAATGTCCGCCCTGATGTTTTAATGGGGCGAGGGAATGTATCGCAAACGATACAGCAAAGTCTTCGTCCAGAAATGAAGGGTCCGTCTGACATAACAAGTTTGTTGTCGGGTTTAAAAACGAAGACGGTTTCGGTTGATTCCGGAAGCAAGAGTGGTGGCGCTGCCGCCGGTTCAGGAGGGAGCACAATTAGCGCATCTGATTTAAATGAAATGAAAAATGATAATATACCAAACAAAAGTAAACGCAAACAAAAGTCTGACCGAACGTCAATTAGCTTGGATATTTAAAGGCTATGCTAGAGACTTCCTTAACTTCGACTTCTACGACTTCTACGACTCCTGTTTCTTCGGCTCCGACTTCTTCGACTTCGTCTAGATTTTACAGTTGCATTTGGTGTCATTCTGGTTCTGGTTGCTGTAATATCTTTGAATGTTTTGCGCGGAGTAACTCGACTCAATGTTGTTGTTGGTTTATTATGCGTGGTTGTCGGATTTGTTTTCGAGTTAAGTTGCACGATTCCGTTTAATATTTTATTTTTTTGTTTATATTTTATGTTATCACTATTTCTTATGAACTCAATTCCTCTATTTATTACGTCTTCTGCTTTTGAATCAAAGTTATTAGATAAATCAATGTATTCATTCGACGGATGATGAGTCTTCGCCGAAATACTGTCTCCACTGTGAACAATTTTATTTAATTCTTCTCTCAATTCACTATTCGTAAATGTGCGAATTTGAGCGGCAATGCCTTTTTGTCTATCAGTGCAGCCTCCTAATTGTTTATTTTTTGAAACCATCAATGTTATAAAAAATATTTATAATTTATAAACTAACTAAATATTATAAATATTTATAATTTATAATATTTAGTTTTATTTTTTTTTGTTTTTATTGCAAACATTTGGTAACATTATTATACGAAAAATTTCCATCAATATTTAACCATAGCTGATTGTATCCGGAACACTTGTTGACGACATATAATTCATAATACGCGTCATATAATCGCATAACTAGCTCCAAAAATGCAGATGTCGTTCTCATTCGCGTGCACGATGCATGTTTAAAAAATTCATGCTGAAATAGCGGGACTTCTTCACCATTGTTTGAAGTAGAACATTCTTGGCTCGTTGTCGCATTGAACCAGCGCGTATTTAAAAATTCAATTTGGGTTGGTTCATTTGGATACACATAACTCATATTTGACGTGTTGCAGCAGTAAGGGTATCCACATTCCAAACACTCTTCACACTGTTCTGCCCACAGACCATGCACTTTGAACACTTTATCGTAATTGTCGTAAATAAATGTAAAATCATAATTAGTAACGTTACAAGTGGTCGGACTGTAATTATTATTTTGCAATTCCGGTATGGAATATGTTTTTAAAGGAGGCGTAAGAAAAAATTGTGATGAAAATAAAAAGAATATAAATAATATATTTTTTATAATTGTTAAAATCATGTTTTTTATAATAAAGTATAAAATAATATTTAATATGGTATTTCATATTATATTGTGGCTCAAGGGCAAAAAATAAAAGTTATATAATTTAAATTTAAATACATTATTATAATTTAAATACATTATTATAATTTAAATCAAAAGAAAAATAAATATGATAACAATATTATCTTTTATACCTGGAAATTATATAAAATCAGATAAAGACTTTAAATCAATCTCTCTATTTTCATCTATTAAAACATCAATATTACCCCAAACATTTACAAAGTGGGAGCTTATTCTAGTCACAAATGTGCAAAATGTTGATTTCGAAGATTCGGTTGACCCAAGAATTAAAATTGTATATACACCGGATTCATATTTGAATTTGAATTCTCTCTACAATATCAATGAACAATTCTATAATTCTAAATGTAAATACATTTCCATTTTTGATTTGGAACATGATGTGTGGAATTTAAATAAATTGCAATGCCAGCACGATGCAATAGAATTGAACAATTATGATGTAGTGGGGTGCGAATGCTCCCCGTCAAATAAACGCATTGATTCCAACAATCCGCGAATGGTTACAATACCGAATTCATCACTTTTTCATTCATGTCCATTTTTAGTTAGTACAATTTTAATAAAAAAAAACATGTTTAAGCATTTTAATTTAGATGCCGCATTGTTAGAACGTGATACTTGCAATAATGACACAAATTTCACAATTGTAAATACTTTATTCAATACAGTCATGGCACAGTTTCATTCACTTTTATTATTCATGACGTTGAGAGAATGTAAAATATGTTACATTGGTTATTCAAAGCAACAAAATAATAAAAATGGAAGTAATAACGAAAATAATAATCATAACGGTGACTATTATTATCGCAGTATAAATCATTCTCTCGTTGAAACATCAAATGATAATAAACTGTCAAACCTATCTGACAATAAAACATGCGACCACATTTTTTTTGTAAATTCAGAAAAGTATCTTAGAGAGAACTATATGCGAATTAAAATATTTTCCGATTTTTGTAATTCTGAAACATGCAAACAAAAATATGAATCCATGTGCAAAGTTCATAAAATGAATAACTATGGTGCAGATAAGTATTTGAATATTACGACAGGAAACACATATACTCACGCAATTCTTTTGAATTGTCCTATTGTTGCAGATATATCTGTCCCACCGGAGTGTGTTCTTGGATTAGCTTTTGAACCCATTCCATATTTGAGACTTTCATATGATTTTATTAATTTTGCAGATAAACATATTGGCACATATTACATTGGGCACAAACATCCGAACCTAACAAGTCCTTTATTTAAAGAGCATCATGGTTTCATGTGGCACACAGACCATCCTGTATCGGTAGAACCAATGGTAAAAAATTCAAAAAATGCAATATCATTAATTATTTCCAATAAATTGCAGGCACCAGGGCACATTTATCGTCATAAACTTGCAAAATTTATTTTGATTCATGACCTACCGATTGATATTTGGGGGAATGGGGCGGCGCATTACATTTCCAAGTTCCCAGATAAAAAAAATATAAAAGGACCGTTCAAAGATAAAGAGCCATATGAAACATACTCCCTGAGCATTTGCATTGAAAATCATCGACACCCGCATTATTTTTCAGAAAAAATTACCAATTGTTTTATTTGTAATACCACACCTGTTTATTTAGGATGCACCGAGATTGAAACATACTTTCCGAATCAAATTACACATTTAACTGGAAATCTTAAAGAAGATTGCACGCTACTCGTGGAACTTTCAAAGAATCCGAGTAAATATATTCGAGAGATAAAAACAAATGAAAATGATAATGTTTTGAATTTAATGAAAAATTTACCTTGGAACTAGGAGCGCAATGCAATGCTTTGCACATGTTTAATTTTTTATAAATATAATTTATAACTATAAATATAGTGTTTATTTTTTATAATATAAACACTATATAGTGCATGCATGAATTTAATCTTTAAAAGAGGTTTAACATTTATATTTATTGTAATTACATTATTTTTTATTGGACACGTTTGCCAATTGTATAAATATACATTTTCAAATTTATTATTAAATGCAAAACTGAATATTGTAAAAAAACCATCAGCATTATATCTATTATCACCATTATTTTTTTGGATGGCGTCAAGAACATTTCTTTTAAAAAATGCAAATGGACCACTCATGAACAACATAAATAATTTATTTAAAAATTTGAATGAACCAACTATGTTTAAAAAAATAGTTCCATTCTCTTCACTTTTAGCCGCTATTGCAAGTAGTTTGATAACAATATTTTCTGGAGGTTCGCTAGGTTCTGAAACTATAATTATTTATATTTCAGTTTTATTATTGTTGTACATATTTAATTATTTCAAAAAATATCTTATAGAAATAAATGTTGAAAATTTACTTTATATTGGATACATATTTGGAGTTACCATTGCATTTAAATCTCCTCTGTCTTCTGCCGTTTTAATTTTAGAAAAATCATTAAAAGGTAACTCTAAAAAAATATTGTCAAATTTTATTTTTTGTTGCATTGGAATACTTATCGCATATTCTCTAGTGGATGAAAGTAAAGACATTTTCACTTCTCCTTCAGTGTCATTCACTTATAGCATGTCTCATTTTTTGCAATATTCATTTTTAGCCAGTTTTTGTGGAATTCTTGCATCTGTATTATTTAAAATAATGACGGCAATGTTTTATAAAGTGAAAAATCTTGTTGAAAAAAGCACAACACTGTTGAATGTTATTCCGATATTTTTTGGACTTTGTCTTGCAACGCTCATTAATAATGTTAACGGGGGAACTGAAATGACTGGAGAAGGAATTACAATGATAAATTGTGAATTTTCAAAAAATTGTGTATATAATTTTAAAATTTTATTGGGATTTTTAGTAAATGTTATTCTGACTTTTATTTCGGGATGTTCAGGTGGACATAAATGGGTTTTTATGTCATTGGGGGGTGGGATTGGAAGTGTATATGATAATTTTACAACTTTACCATCCGTTCAAACAATTATAATTGGAATGAATTCATTTTTTAGCGCAATTTTTGGGAACCCAATTTCTTCAGCATTTATTATTTCGAGTCTTACAAATCAAAATTATGACACTTTACCAATGTTAATTGCAATGTCGCTTATTTCTTATTATTCATATAAATATTCAAATAAATTTCTTGATAAATTTACCGAATTGTCTTTATCCGATGGATAAATAATAATAATAATAATAATTAATCGAATAAATAAATTACAATAATGAACAAAATAATATAATATATTGTTATGTTATATTATATTAACATAGTAGTAACAGTAATATGACAAATAAAACAAAGAATAAAAGAAGTAAAAAAAATAAACACAATTCAACAAAAAAACTACTGGAATATATGAAAACTCTCGGTGGTGGTCCTGATGGAAATAGAAAAAATAAAAGGAAACGTAGTGATGATGTTCCTGCTTCTACATCTTCCCCCTCTAAAAAAATGAATATTCCTCCTCCTCAACCTCAAGCTGCTTCTGCTATTGAAAAAAAAGAAGAACAAGCACGACTTGATGCTACAGCTATTGAAAAAAAAGAAGAACAAGCACGACTTGATGCTACAGCTGCTGCTGCTATACAACAACAAGAAGAACAAGCACGACTTGATGCTACAGCTGCTGCTGCTATACAACAACAAGAAGAACAAGCACGACTTGATGCTGCTGCTGCTGCTTCTACTATTGAAAAAAAAGAAGAACAAGTACAACTTGATGCTACTGCTGCTGCTTCTACTATTGAAAAAAAAGAAGAACAAGTACAACTTGATGCTACTGCTGCTGCTACACAACAACAAGAAGAACAACTACAACTTGCTGCTGCTACTACTTCTGAAGTTCCTGTTGCTCCTTTACAAAATACTGTAGTTCCTCAGGATAATATTGGTTCTTCTGATGCTCTTTCTGATGCTCCTCCTTCTCAAGTTATTAATGCTCCTCCTTCTCAAGTTATTAATGCTCCTCCTTCTCAAGTTATTGATGCTTCTCCTCAGGCTAGTCTTGATGCTTCTTCTGATACTCCTCTTCCTGCTGTTTCTAAAACTAAATCTCTTATAAATAAGACAAAAGGTATTTTGGATAGATTATATGCCATAGAAAAAGAAGAAACTGAGAATTTAACACCACAAGTTCAAGTAGAAACTCAGAATTTAACACCACAAGTTCAAGTAGAAACTCAGAATTTAACACCACAAGTTCAAGTAGAAACTCAGAATTTAACACCACAAGTTCAAGTAGAAACTCAGAATTTAACACCACAAGCTGAGAAACCACAAGCTGAGAAATTAATACCACAAGTTCAAGTAGAAAATGAGAATTTAACACGACAAGTTGCTCTAGGAAATGATAATTTAGTACCACCAAATGAAACATCGTCACAGGTAATCGGTGGCAAAAAAAAATTAAAAAGAAAAAAAACTCATTATAAAAAATTTCATTCAAATACATCATTAAAAAGAAAACATAAAACAAACAAAGTTACTGACACACCCATATGATTAAAACCATTGATATCAAGAAGACGTTGAAAATATATTTAAAAGCTGGTCAATATATGTTGTTTTATTTGATAACAACTTGCAGACGCTATCTGATATTGCAAAAGATAGTTCCACCTTGCAAAATTCTTTTGAAAACTGAACACCATATTTGCAGAGTATTTTATTAATTATTATCATATCTTCAGCGTCTAAAAATTTATAGTTATCTTTACCGAAATGTGTTTCCGAGTATGATGAAATAATTTCAACTAATTCTTTTTTTGATTCATCTGTTAAAATATCTTTTGGTTCAATTAATTTATCTATCATACAATTAGCAACACCAATATGATTATTTTCATATAAATTATAAAATAAACTATATATCACATTTTGCAATTCTCTCGTTAATGTTCCGATAATTCCGAAATCTATTATTCCAAGTTTATAAGTGTATAGCGCACCGTCGTCATCGTCATCGTCATCGTCATCGTCATCGTCATCGTCGTCGTCATCGTCGTCATCAGAATGAACAATTTTAACTTTATCTTCTTTCAAAAAGAATACATTTCCAGGATGAAAATCTCCGTGATAAAGAGCATCATAAAATACACTTTTAAAATTAAATTTCGCCAATAGTAACGCGTATTTGTCTTTATCATCTGCATCAATTTGAGTTATCGTTTTACCAAATATGCGCTCCATTACGATTATATTAGGAATTTTCCTTGTAATATCGGAATAAACTTTCGGTATTTTAATGTAGTCAAGACCCGGTTTGTTCCACTTTGAATAAAATAATTCAATATTTGAAACTTCATTTTCAAATGAAAGTTGGTCAATAACGCTTTGTTTATTTTCACTGTAAATTTCGTGAACATTTAAATTTTTAATATGAGGAATAAATTTTGAAGTATAAATCAAGTGATTCATATTAAATATTGCATTTTGAATTTTATTATCAATTCCAATACGCTTACATTTGATAATAACCGGGTTATCATGTATAGTTCCTTCAAAAATGAGCGAAATCGTTCCTGATTTTATGGGAATAAATGGTCTTTTTATTGAAACTGAAAATTCATTTATTAATGATTCAAGTGATTCGCAGTCAATTTCGGAAGAAGAATATGGCACATTATCGGTAAATGACGTGAGAAATGACGAGAGTTCGTCTGTTAATAATGGAGACTTTATTGTGCATACTGCCTGAAAAAATTTAACATAAAAAACATTCTCTCTTGATAGTCTTGAAGCAAGTTGTTTAATGTAATCATTATACTCCGTATGTCCCAATCTATATTGAACAGTTTCTGTAGTCAAAATAAAAATTGCAGATGAATATGATTTTAATATTCGAAATGCACTCACTACATTTGTTTTAATATTTTTAAACATTAAATAAATGGTTAAATAAAATTAAATAAAAGGATTAAATATAATATATCAAACTATATTTAATTATGTCATTCTTTCTGTAAATACTTTTAATCTACAAAACATTTTTTTTATCATTAATGCAACCGAATTTTCCATGTAGATTGGACATTCATTTTGATTATCGCTATTATTATTATCATTATCTTTTAAACTAAATGTAAAATCAAAATGCAATTCATGATTTGATATGAATTGAATGGTCAGCACAGAATTATTTGTGTGTAACCGTTCATATTTGTTTGGAATTGAAATGTTGTCATCGTTTTCATTACACACGTCGACGCTATTAAAAATACAACAACTATGAGGCTGTTGCGGCATACATTCGGCTGTTGTTATTGTGTGCATAAATTTTGGAGCAAGACCGAATTCTTTACCAACTGATTTGAATAAAAAAACCATTTCAATACTTTTTTCATTTTCCTTAATAACTTTGAATGAGTGAATAATGTCGCGATTTAATTCATAAAGCAGTGTGTACATTTTAAATCCAACCATTGTAGAAATTGGAAATCCGTCATTGTGTGCATTGAAAACAATTTTATATGTTTTATCATCGGGATTTATTACATCTTTCAAAAGCGATACTTGGTCTTTATTGCATACCAATTTGAATGTTGAAGATGAAGAAGTCATTGTTGTATTATCGTCGTTTTTATCGTTATTGTATCAAGTAAAAAAAAATAATACTATTATACGAATAATTATAAGTTTTTAATTATTTATTTTTTACATTTCATATTTATTAAATTCCTTCATGAAAAGCGTAGGATAAGTGAATTCAGGTTTTGACCTTTGCGCTTTCAAAAATAATGACTTGTCTCCCACTACATAAAAATTCGCCTTACACCTTGATATTGCCGTGTAAACCAACTTTTTCGAATTTTCATTTGTTAAACAATGATTGTGTTCAGGAGAAACAATAAACACGATGGTGGTTGTTTGCAGTCCTTGCATTTTGTGAACGCTGCTTGCGTAAAATAGCATGAATGCATCTTGAACGTCTCCAACTGTAAGACCTTCTTCATTTTTTCCTGTTTTATATTTGATTGTATAAGTGTAGTCAATAATATTTCTTCCATACCTTTTTACTTTTGTTTTAGTTTGATGAATGGTGCCAACATCACCATTCACTCGAACATTGTTCTCATCCTTGTAATCATTCTCAGTTCTTATAACTAAATCGCCTTCGTGAAAAATATGCGTGTGCGATCCTTCATAACGTTTCACAAATAATTCTTCACCATGAGGATTTTTTAGTTTTTGAATAATTGGATTCAGAGCGAATACTCCGCCAGTTTTTTCTCTTTGAACGCACATTGTGTGAATGTCGGCTCCTTCTTGCATCATCTCCTTTTTATATATTTTGGTAATCACTCTCTCAAAATCTTCGGGTGTTTTTGCTTCAATAAACATGGAATGTGCATTATCAAAATCATCATAATGAACACCATCTGGCGTATTTAATTTCTCAATAATTGCTTTCAAATTTCCTTCCTGTCGTTTTATATTTGTTAGAAAAGTCGTTTTAAAAATCTTGGAATTTATAATGGATTCAAAAGGAGTTCCTGCGCTAATCGGCGGAAGTTGTTTTACGTCTCCAATTAAAATAAGCGAACATTTAAAGCGTGCGCATGCAGACAAAAGCTTTTTAAACAAGAACAGGTCAACCATAGACGACTCATCAACAATCATGACGGTCGGTTTAAATTTATTTTTTTTATCTTTGAATGTGAAGTTGAGGGCTCGATGTAAAGTTGAAAACTTGACATTATCATTAAATCTTGAATCATATTTGCAATTATTTTTCAGGTTCTTTTGTGCTAGTCCTGTTGGAGCCATGATTGCAATAGAATTTCCCGTTTGCAATTTATAATTCATGATGCAATCAACAATTGTGGATTTCCCGGTACCCGGAGGACCAGTAATGTTGAACAGTTGCATATTATTCAAATGACACCCGCTCTTTATTGCTTCCACCTGTTCTGGTTCGAACTTGAAGTCTTTGGTGTTGTGTTGTTCCATTGTATATTTTTCAATGTGGCAACCAATTGCTTCATCTTGTGTTTCTTTTTCTTCATCTACTAAGATTTTCTCATCATGATAAAATAGTTTCATCACTTTATCAGATGTTTTTATTTCAAAATCAATAAATTCTTGGGTTGTAAAATAAGATGTAGTCCCAAATCTCTTTTCAACAATGCGCTTACTGTCGAACAATAGTGACTGTGCTGCTGGTTTACAATTACGCAGTTTAAATTCTTTATTAAATTCAATTTCAAGTTGTACAGACTCGGTTTCAGTAATGTACAATTTATTATTTAGTTTTCCCATAAAATAATCATATATCCACGCATTTATTCGCTTTTCAAGTGGAGGAACAACCTTTTTTTCATTACAAATACACATGGCATTTTTATAAGATATAAACTGGTTTTCAAATGTAATGAAATCAAAAGGATATAAAAGTAGGTGTTGAATTGGAAAAATATTTTCTCTAGTGCTAACTTTCACATGATGAAAATATCGATATAGTTTTTTTGGTTTTACTTTACAAGTTTCAACAATATCTTTCAACATTTCTTTCACCGATTCTGCGTCATGATTTACGATTCCTTTGCATTTATCACCCGTGTACGCCTTGTAATATGCATTACAAAGAGATTCAATTGGATCTATTTTTGTTATTTTTGTTGTCTTCTTTTTTTCGGCGGTATCAACAGCGGTAGAAATAATAGAAGCAACTATAGTAGAAGCAGTAGCAGCGACTTCAGATGCCGTCATTGTTGCCACATGCGCGTGTCCCCCTCCCCGTGTATTATTAAACATGGAGCGAATATCGGATTTAGGATGGAGCATAGATAGGTGTCAATGTGAATTCAGTGCAAACGCAATTTATAATAATTTGGATTGGATTATTATAAAATCAATTTTATATTTTATATTTTATTATAGAGTATATTTTTATTATATATAGTATATAGTATATTTTATATTTTTTTATAATAATGGAAACATTAAAAAACGGTGACGCAAATGTTATCATTAATTCTAATAATATAATATTGTCATCTCTAATGACATATGATGTAACAAAATACGAGCCTCTGGGAATTGTAAGAGGCACCAAAGTTCACGGAATATCATTATTTAGAAGCATTGTGGGAAATTTATCATCATTATTTGGTGGAAAAAATGATGCGATTAATAAGAAAGTAGATGATGTGTATAATGACTCTATCCAAGAGTTAATAAATGGCGCGTTAATAATGTATCCAGGAGTAAAAATGATTTCAGGAATAGATGTAACGTTGAGTGAAATTTTTGAAAATATAATAATATGTGTTGCAACGGGAACGGCATTAGCTCCCTTGAAAAACGTGGAAAATAAGACCAATGCACAAGAAAGTGGCAGGCACCAAACCAGGCGTCGTCGAACAACGCAACGTGTCCCTAAATAATCGTGAATTCAGTTGCTTGGTTTATAAAGAATGTAGATATACTGATATTCGCGCTGATTTTTTAAAAGGTCATACTGACTCAACATCATAAAACCTGCATCTTTCGCTTCACCGATGATTATTTTTTGCCCTGTCATTTTCATCGACCTGATATTCTTGCGAACTTTGCCCTGCTTGTCCTTCATGGTTTCAATTATTTTAGCAGTGTCATTGGTATTCATTTCGCCATTTTCGTTATTTCCTTCAATTTCGAATTTGCTCTTGTAATTAAAGTTGTTGAAAACAACATCCGAGTTTGTGATGCGCGCCGGCGCAACAGATTGCGGGGATACAAGTGTAAACGGTTTTGCCGCTGGCGCAACCGGGTCAAACATGTGGCGATTCACAAGGTGAAGAACCAGATAACCGCCAGGTTTGAGCCAGTGGTAGCAGTTATAAAACAGCGCGCGCCTGTCCGAAATATAATAAATAGAAAAATCCAACAGTAAAATTGCAGTTGCGTATTCAGATGTGAAATTCATGAACTCAAGCGGGTCACCGTGAATGAATTTACACTCGGGATATTTTTTTGACGCGTACTCAACCATAGCTTTAGACTTATCCAACCCAACAATATTATACCCATTACTTTTCATTGCGCCAACATAATTTCCAGTTTTTGAACCGATTTCGATAATTACATCCTTCGACGTCGGATGTATTTCATTTACAATAACGCCAACTTCATATGTGTTGTATATTTTTTTGTAAAATAAGTCATCATATATACCGACATAAAATGGGTCTTCAAATACTTCATCATTCTGTTTCAAAATGAAATTAGCTTCTTGTGTGAACCCCTCTAGATTTTGTACATTTTTACTATAAAAAAAACCTATACCCCATATGGTAATAATAACAATTGCTAAAAATAACATGAGTGCCATCCAACAAGGCATATCATTAATTTTATCGGCAATTTGATCTATCATTCTTTTCTTTTCCAAAAGTGTATTCATATTATAATCCATTGTTTTACTGTTTTACTGTTTTACTGTTTTACTGTTTTATATTTTTGTTCAAATTATTTCTATGATTTGCTATTGTTATGTTATATTATATTATTATTATTATTAAAATAATTTATTAATTTACGATTGTGTTAAATATGTTGTATTTATATATTATTATTTTATAAATACAATTAAATTGTTAAATTCAGTTGAAATAAAATAAATAAAATGTCAAAAACAGATGCTGAAATAAACGACACAAGGTTAATAAACGAATTCAAAGGAACCACATTTTCAAAATATAAAAAATCGGATGTAAGAAGTGAGTTGATTAAGTGCATATTAGATGGTAAAATAGAACCGGCTTGTAACTGGAGTTCAGAGTTTATTTGCGCGGGTCAATATTTAGAACTGTGGGATATTATTTTAACAATGGTTGGAAAACACATTCATTTAGCAAACACAAAGTTGCCGCTCTACATTGAAATGCGATATGATGCATTCAAACAGATTATGTCTGGCGGGTATGTTGGAAATGAACTTGCACTAAGAAACAGTCAAAAAATCAGAAACTTATTTGCCGAAGTGATTTGTGTGTTGTGTTTATCCAATAAAAAACATAGCTTCCAGCGCGTTGACATACGAAAAGATGAGTATGAGATAACGTCGCTATCAACAAAATTAAAAGCGCCAAATGTTGAATATGTGAATGCGGTATTTGAAAAGGAAGACCCAAAAGAGCTTTTCATTGCGCTAAATGAATTTGCTTATCACATATCCGGCGACTCTAAGAATAATTTATTGGCTTGTTATTGGCTGGAGTGGATTTTGGAGTTCAATTCTGTTTGTAAAACCAAAAAAAAAGAAGCGTGCAAGTGTTCTAGGCGAGCATCTGTACCAGTGGATGATAAATATCAAATGGACCCGGTCTGGATACTATGGGAAATAATACTCAAAAATGCAAATTGTGAAACATTTATTTTACCAAAAAAACCAATTGTTATTAAAATTCTTAAAAGTTTATTGCATTTATACTGCATGCGTTTTACACCAGGTGCAAAAGCAAAGCGACGATACCTTTTATATTTTGCGATTTCACTTTTAACTGAATCGTATACCACTGAAAAAGAAATCATTCTCCCTCAAAATAAGGGAATGGTGGATTTGGTTGTTCAAAAAATAAACTCGGTATACAAACAAATAAAGAAAAATGAAATTGCTCCCGCAACAGACTACTTGATGCATAATGTAAAGCGAAGTGATCTGGAAAAAACAATTGATAAAATTGAAAAACTAAACAGTTTTACACAATTCATTTCAAAAAAAGAATAAAAATTAGTAACAAAATAAAACAAAATAAATATAACAATAAATATATAAACAATAAATATATAAACATAACAATAAATATATAAATGAGTTTTAATAAAAAACTAATCCTTTTTTTTGTTTCATCTGCATTATTATTGGTTGTCGATGGAGTATATTTATACAACATTGGAATATCAATATTTAAGGCGAATGTTGAACTCATTCAAAATGCGCCTTTAAAAGCAAATGTGTATGGGGCGATTTTATCGTATGTCTGCGTTATAGGCGCTCTCAATTATTTTATTATATTACAAAATAAGAGTCCTCTTGATGCATTTATATTAGGAATATTCCTATATGGAGTTTTTGATATGACAAATTTTGCCATGTTTACAAAATATTCGTGGAAAACAGCAATCTCAGACACGTTGTGGGGAGGAACGCTCTTTGCATTTACAACATGGGTCACATACAAATTAGTTGCAATGTTATAATGTTGTAATGTTGTAATGTTGTAATTATAATTATAGTAAATAATAGTAAAAAATAATATTAGTAAATATTAGTAGATATAAATAACAACAAACAACAACAATGAGTTTACCGGCAGAATCGTCCTCAGCAGAATCAATAACGGCGCCATTAACTGATTCATTAAATTTTTTATCAGATTCAGTGGCACCAGACGCAACAAGCGGCACAGCAGGAGAAGCAGGAGAAGCGGATTCTGGATACAGCATTTGGTCAATCATATCAGGAATATTAATTGTGTTGATAATTTGGGTTTTAATATTTAATCTGTTTAATTTAGGCAAATTTACGGATTTGATTCAATCTGCACTAAAGTGGATTGGGTATTCTACCAGCGAAACCGTAAAAACGACTGCAAATGTTGGCGCCGCAGGTTTAAAGGGCGGTGCAGAGGTGGCATCAGACGTAGTAACCGGTAGTGTTGATATTTTACAAAAAGGGCTTAATTTAACACCGGAAGACAAGATTATAGCGCGTAATCAAAAACAAGCGCAAGCCACTGCGCTTAACCCTCCGCCACTCAATCCAGATATAGTAGAAACGTCTGAAAACAATGTGCTGTCCACCGGTCTTGCGAATTTAAAAAAAATGGCGCCCATGCCATCACCTGATGACGCAACAAGCGTTACGCAAAGTGGTGGTCGTTCTAAATCTGGTTACTGTTACATTGGCGAAGATAGAGGATTTAGAAGCTGTATAAGAGTGGGTGAAAATGATCAGTGCATGTCGGGTGACATTTTTCCGACAATGGACATTTGCATTAATCCGAATTTAAGAGCGTAGAACCTGCTGCTGCTGCTGCATGATGTTGTTCCCGTTCCCGTTCCTTTTCCACGTTCAAATAGCGTGATTGATATTCTCTTAAAATGCGTTTATTACTTTTCGTTTTTCCCGCTTTTTTTGATGCTTTTGAATTTCGAACGGTTTGTTTTCGTTTTTTTATTTTTGATTCGTGTGCCTCTATTGATTCTGACACAGATTCTGATACTGATGCATTTGCACTTTCTTTATTTTTAATATTTCTAATACTTGATTTTTTGATGTTGTCATTTTTATTTAAATCTTCTTGTTTGTCTGTGTGTTCTTGTTCCACGTGTTCTTGTTCAACGTGTTCTTGTTCCACGTGTTCTTGTTCATCTTCTTCATCGTAACCTAGAGAGACATTATTTCCCATTATTAATTATAATATAATTATAAATAATAATAAACATTATTTATTTCTTATTATTCGCTATTATGTACGCTAAAGGCGATAATATCAACTAACACACAGTATACAATATATTTTTTATAAAAGGGAGAGGTCATAGGAGAACCGTAGGTTCTCTTAGCTCTTACTTATTAATAAGCAACTTTGGGCGGAGGTCCATATTCTGTCCATTTTGTTCCGCCCGATTTATATGTTCTTGTTACTTTATAATTATACAACTGCACAGATGGATTATAACAAAGTTCTCGAACTTTACCTGGAACATTACAGTCACTTGTAAGCGAACAACTGACATTATTATTATTACAAACAAGAACATTTCCAACTCGTTCTAAAGAACTAGTGTTTGGATTTGTAAATGAATCCGTTTGAGTAGCCCAGCATCTTTTTCTTTCTGTTAACCAGCGATTGCTCGCAACATTTGCATATTGCTGTTTTTTCGTAATGTTGCTACTATTTGACTTGTATTTCAATATTTCTGCTTTGCGTCTCTCATTCAACTTTTCATAATCGGTTGAACACGATTGTCCAGGAGAACAGTAACACACCGTATTGAACCGTGACCACAGTCTCGGCGGGTTTGGATTATACTGTGTTTGTGTATAATAGTTGAATACACAGCAACTTGTTTCACAATCATTGGCATTTGACATTTATATTATTATTATTTTTATAGTATATAAATAATTTATATTATTATTTATAGTAATATAAATTATTTGTATTTATAATTATTTATATTACTTGAATGGTTATTTTTCTTTTTTTCTTTTTTTCTTTTTAAGAATGAATGTATTAGGCGACTTGGTTATTTTGATACCAGCTTGTTGACAAATAGGGTGGAATATTCTTTGTCAAGCCGGATCTATTAATGCTTGTATTTGGTCCATTTGAAACTAGCGCATTTATTTGCGTTGTTCCGATGGATGAATTAAAGTATTTTAAATTTGAAATATATCCGTTGAATCCTCCGCCGCTGCAAATAAACACATCATCATAGTTTTGATTTGGAACGCTTGCCAGTTCGGTCCGCTTTGTCAAACGCCCATTTATGTATACGTCCAGCGTGTTGTTTGTAAGACGAATGACAACGTTGAACCAATTATTAATTGGCATGTTGGCAATTGATATAGCTGGAGTTGATTCATTACATGCCGGTTGAGACACCGTGTCCATCAGTACATTCAGCGTATTAACATTCGTTAAATAAACACCAGGTGCATTATTTGCAAATTGGGGGACAGCATCAGCTGTAGCAAGTTTGCAATTCATTTTTGAACCTGCGCCTTTGCTAAACACGTGTTGCGGTTTATCACCAGTCACTACCGTTGTCGTCGGTTTAATAAACATCCAAACAGACCACGTAAATTCCATTCCAAAAATCTCATTTGAAGAACGAATAACAGGAATGGAATCTGTAGATTTGGGGTCTTGAGTAATTTTAATTGGCAATGTTGCATCTGCCATTCCGTTGAGCAGCGTGATATCCTGATTAGGAGCTAACAACAACGAAAGAAGTGAAATGCAAATGCGCAAAAGGACAAAAAAAACAATTATTACTAATAATAAAAATGCAATTTTGGCGATAAATGTGTTTGATTCTAAAAAATCTTTGCTGCTAGACACACCTGATGACCCAAATGATGATGTTAATTTAGAAAAATAAGAAGAAGATGGTCCTGATGATGATGACGAATTGTCATTGTCATACGATGACGACGACGATGATGATGATGATGGAAAACTAAATGACATGACTTATTTAAAAAATTATATTTTGTTATAAATTGTATATATAATGTATATATTATATAAAACATATAAAAAATATATTTTTTATAATTTTAAAAAACTGGTACTATAAAATATTTGTATTTGCAAAATTAACCATTAACAAGTGATAAAAAATTGAAACAATCGAAACAGTTGAAGTCAAAAATTCCTAAAGTCTAAATTTAAAAAGTCTATTAATTCTATTCAATAATTTTATTTATAATTACTAATTAATTAACAATAAATAATAATAAAAATATAATATAATAATGTCAAAACCAGTAATTTATCGAGTAAATGGGTATACAATATTATTTATGAAATCAAAAAGTAAAACTGCGTATGTTAGCGCCATTATTGCAAATGGGTATTGCAATGAAGAAAAATCAGATATTGGAATCAATCATTTACTAGAACACGTGTTGTTTGAATCGTGGAAAAAATGTAAACAAAAACCGTGCGAACTTTATTGGATGTCGAAACCTGTGTTTTTTAATGGATACACCACCATGACTCAAATGAAATATTTTATTGATGGAATGTCACATGAGCTACCTGGCATGCTCGAATACATTATTGACATTGTAACACAACCATTAATTTTGCAAAAAAATGTAACTGCTGAAAAAAAAATTGTTATAAATGAAATGAATCAAAAAATAAACTCATCCGATTATGGTTTTAATCAAATTGTACTAAATACGCTCTATACACTACCCGGATTTCAACAAGCAAATAACTACTTGTTGCAAAAAAAAAATGTTGATAATATTTCATTGAAAGATTTAGTTGAATACCACAAACAAAATTACAATTCTTCAAATACTTATTTTGTTGTATCTGGAGATTTTAATCCAGCACATGTTTTGAGCATATTTGAAAATAAATTGAAAGTGGTTACGTCACCAGTCGCTTCTTCAAATATTCCTTCAAAAAATCCATTTTCTCATCAGTCCAAATTATTTTTTGTCCAAAATAAAACAGATGAAGCTAAAAATGGAGGGGTTGAGTTCAGCATTTTTTTTCAAATGGACATTCATATGAATAATGAACTTGTTCAACAATTGCTTATAACCTGTTCGATTATACAAAAAGAGTTGTACAATATTCTCAGGATTGACCATCAATTAATATATTCAATATCTGTACAATGTGCCACTTATTATTATGGGTCAGTTGTTGAAATATCCGGTTCTTGTACAGATACGAATATAGTAAAAATACTGAAATACATTATTGCATATTTGAGAGAGAAGAAAACAAAGTATGTGGACCAAAAATTAGTAAATAATGGTAAAAATCTTTTATTGCTTTACAGGAACAATTACATAAAAAATCCGATGGAAATTGCGAAGTTTTATGAATCGCAATATATATTAAATCAGATGCAAGAGCGTTACAGGAGTCCTGATGCCAAACATTCGCAACAAGCACACCAGAATAATACAGCTGCCGGTAAAGCCTGTAAAATTTATTCTGAAACGGAATTCGATAAAGCACTTGAAACAGTAAATGCGAAACATATTCGAAATATTATAAATATGATGGATTTCAGTTCCATTATTATCGGATACATGGGTAAAAAAAATCTTAATTTAAAACTATCTGATTTTATTTGATTTTATTTGATTTTATTTTATTTTATTTTATTTTATTTTATTTTATTTGATTTTATTTTATTTTATTTGATTTTATATTTTTT
>Ga0315276_10000696_pt1 | contig 29119 bp, 35 predicted proteins | sample YL17G05_0_MG_FD_204542 | JGI IMG/M metagenome (GOLD analysis project Ga0315276, IMG submission 204542) | Sediment microbial communities from Yellowstone Lake, YNP, Wyoming, USA - YL17G05_0 | ecosystem: Environmental > Aquatic > Freshwater > Lake > Sediment | place: USA: Wyoming | collected... | reverse complement strand
CACAGGACAGGCGTCCCTTTATCCTTGCGGATAAAAAAACCGGGCGATGACCCTTGACCCGTTCCCGTGCAGCGCCCCAAAAACACGAAGCACCCACACGCATCGGCTGTTTAGATTGTTAAAGAGCGACGCCGTTTTTCCGGCGGCCGTTTCCGGCGAAGGGCGCATTATACGGATCGAAATCCGCGGGTCAACACTTTTCGGGGTTTTTTGCAGACAAAACAGCCCGTTTGGCCACGCTGAGACGGAATTGCGAAGCAAACTGTCAGGACAGCAACACCCTCACGAACTTGCGCTTGCCGACTTGAATCACGAACGGCCCGCGCCCCTCCAGCTTGAGCGCCTTATCGATGACTTTCTGGCCATCAAGCTTGACCCCGCCCTGCTCGATCATGCGCATCGCCTCCGAGGTACTGGCAGTCAGACCGGCTTGCTTGAGAACCTGGTAAAAAGGTATCGGTTCGCCGCCGATCGACAGCGTGCGCTCGGGGATATCCTCCGGTACCTGCCCCTGCTTGAATCGCGCCTCGAAATCGGCAAGCGCCTTCAGCGCCGCCGCGCGGTCATGAAAGCGGGTAACGATTTCCTGGGCCAACGCAACTTTGATGTCCCGCGGATTCCGCCCTGCCCCCACCTCTTCCTTCCATTTTCTGATGGTCGCCAGAGACTCGAACGAAAGCAGCTCGATATAGCGCCACATCAGTTGGTCTGAAACCGACATCAGCTTGCCAAAAATCTGCTCCGGGCTCTCCGTGATGCCGATATAGTTGCCGAGCGATTTGGACATCTTGTTGACTCCATCCAGGCCTTCCAGCAGTGGCATGGTCAGGATGCACTGGGACGGTTGCCCATAGTCCTTCTGCAACTCGCGCCCGACCAGAAGATTGAATTTCTGATCCGTGCCGCCGAGTTCCAGATCCGCCTTCAGCGCAACAGAGTCATAACCCTGCACCAGTGGATACAGAAATTCATGGATCGCGATCGGCTGGCCGCTCCTATAGCGCTTGCCGAAATCGTCTCGCTCGAGCATCCGCGCCACGTTGTACTTCGCCGCCAGTTTGATCATGTCGACCGACGTAAGTTTGTTCATCCAAGTGGAGTTGAACGCCACTTCGGTCTTTTCCGGATCGAGAATCTTGAAGACCTGAGCCTGATAGGTCGCTGCGTTGTCTTCGATCTGCTCGCGCGTCAATGGCAGCCGCGTTGCATTTTTCCCTGTCGGATCACCGATCATCCCGGTGAAATCCCCGATGAGAAAAATGATGCGGTGACCGAGATCCTGAAGTTGCCGGAGCTTGTTGATCAGAACGGTATGCCCAAGGTGAAGGTCGGGGGCCGTCGGATCGAATCCCGCCTTGACACGCAGCGGCCGGCGCGACCTGAGCTTCTCTATGAATTCCGTTTCGATGAGCAACTCGCTGCATCCGCGTTTACAAATTTCCAGTTGTTCTTTGATATCCATCTTGTTTGTCGTCACGATCGGATCCCATCTGCATGCCGACACGCCCTCGGGCTGGAACGCTAGTTGCAAGCGCCGGCTGACGTCCGGTGACAGATTCTGTTAATCTCCACCTCAAATCGGGGATAACACGAGTGGATGTCTTTGAACGAATACAAAATTCTAACGCAAAAGCAAACTCCTGAACCGCGATCATTGTGGCGCCACTGGCCCGTGGCAGTCGCGATATTGCCGTTTTTCGGCGTTGTTGCCGCATTTGGTATTGCACCCGATACCGTTCCGGAGCCGGTCGAACTGCAACATGTTGTTGAAGACATCGCCCTTCCCGCGGCACCTGCCGCATCGGCGGAAGAAACGCGATACTGGCGCGAGGAGCGCATCCAGCGTGGGGATACCGTCGCTTCGGTACTGGCAAGACTGAATGTAAACGATGCGGATGCGTTGACCTATCTGTTGCAAGCCAAGGATGTGCGCTCTCTTTACCAGCTCATTCCAGGCCGGGCCATTCGTGTTGTAACGACCGACGACGGCGGACTGGACTCCCTGTCTTATGTAAATACGGACGGGCGCCGGCTTCACGTCACTCGCGGAGAGTCGGGATTCTCTTCGACCGAGGAATTGCCGCAAACCGAGCAATGGGTAATGCAAAGTTCGGGGGAGATCGAAACTTCCCTGTTCGCAGCCACCGATTCGTCCGGCATCCCGGAAATGATTGCATTGCAACTCGCCGAAATCTTTTCCAGCGACATCGACTTCCATCGCGATCTGCGTCGCGGCGATCGCTTCTCCGTGGTCTATGAAGCGCTGGCAGCCGACGGTGAATTCGTCGGTTTTGGCCGTGTTCTGTCCGCGGAGTTCGTCAATCAGGGGCGCACGTTGCGTGCGGTATTTTTCCGCGACGACCGGGGACGCAACGGCTACTACTCTCCCGACGGACGCAACATGCGTAAGGCTTTCCTGCGTTCTCCAATCGAATTCTCCCGCGTGACTTCCGGTTTCACCAGCGCTCGTTTCCATCCGGTGCTCAATACATGGCGTGCCCATAACGGCATCGATTACGGCGCACCCACGGGTACGCGGGTACGCGTCACCGCCGACGGCTATGTCACTTTCGTCGGCCGCAAGGGCGGCTATGGCAACGTCGTAACGGTGCGCCATCCCAATGGCTATGTCACGTTGTATGCGCACCTGTCAGGATTCAGCCAGGGCATGCGGCAGGGAAGGCGTGTGATTCAGGGCGAAATGGTCGGCTTTGTTGGCAGTACCGGACTTGCCACGGGCCCACACCTGCATTACGAGTTCCATGTCAACGGGGTGCATCAGAATCCGCTGCGGCTCGCCGTGCCTCCCGGACCGCCGATAACGGCGCAGTTGCGGCCGGCCTTCGACGAATTCGCCCAACCCCTCTTCGCGCGGCTGGACCTGCTGCGCAATACCGATCTCGCCCGCCTGGAGTGAAGTCCGTCGACGGCATCCGCCTTCCCGGCTGACGGTTGCCTGTTAGACTCCCGGCCCATGGCGAGCGCAGAGCTTTACATCGGTCTGATGTCCGGGACCAGCCTTGACGGCGTGGACGCCGTCTTGCTCGATTTCGCCGGCAGCGGTCATCGGATTATTGGCGAGACGTTCCTGTCTTTTGAAGATTCCCTGCGTGCGAGACTGCTGGCTGTTCATAAAGCGCAATCCGACGAAATTCATAAGGCGGCGATGCTCGGAAATGAGCTCGCCCAGCTATACGCGCAGGCCGTTCACCATTTGCTGAACAAGACAGGAGTGAATTCCACGGCAGTGCTGGCCATCGGCTGTCACGGCCAGACCATCCGGCATCGTCCCGATGCCGGATACACGATCCAGCTCGGCAGCGGCGCACTGCTGGCGGAGCTGACCCGTAATATTGTTGTATGCGACTTTCGCAGCCGGGATATTGCCGCCGGCGGAGAAGGCGCGCCGTTGGTCCCTGCGTTCCATCAAGCGATGTTTGCCCACTCGTCTATCCATCGCGTCATCGTCAACATCGGCGGCATTGCCAATATTACCGATCTGGGTTCCGGCGCAGTTCAAGGATTTGATACCGGACCGGGCAACATGTTGATGGATGCCTGGACTCAACTGCATCTTGGAAAGCCGTTCGATCGGGACGGCGCATGGGCAGGGGGCGGGCGCTGCGTGGACGGACTTCTGCAAGTATTGCTTGCTCACGACTATTTTTCCCGCGATCCTCCCAAGAGCACAGGCCGCGAGCTTTTCAATATCGCCTGGCTCAAGGAGCAGCTTTCAGGAAAAGAAAATCCTCGGGATGTTCAAGCCACCCTGCTGGCATTGACGGCCGTTAGCATCGCGCGCGCCATCAATTCATGCTGCGGTGGCGCGAAGGAGATCTATGTATGCGGCGGCGGTGCGGCCAATTCGGCGTTGATGTCACAACTCGCCGCCGCACTTCCCGGTGTGCAGATCGCCTCCACCGCGAACCTCGGCATCGATCCAGACTGGGTGGAAGCTTGCGCGTTTGCATGGCTCGCGCGTCAGGCACTGCTCTTGCGCCCTGGAAATCTCCCCTCCGTAACCGGTGCGACCGGTCCGCGAATTCTGGGCGCAATTTACCCGGCCTAGATAAACAACAAGGCGGCAATTCATGCCGCCTTGCGATCGTTGCCTTGGATGAATTCTATGCGGTAAACGAGGACCCGCATCCACATGTGGATGTTGCGTTCGGATTTTTTATCACGAACTGCGCTCCTTCGAGGCTTTCCTGGTAGTCGATTTCCGCGCCAGCCAGATATTGATAACTCATCGCATCGATCAACAGCGTGACGCCGTTCTTTTCCATGGATGCGTCATCTTCGTTTACGTCCTCGTCGAAGGTAAAACCGTACTGGAAGCCCGAACAGCCGCCACCGGTGACGAACACGCGCAACTTGAGGCTGGGATTACCCTCTTCGTCGATCAATTCCTTCACCTTTTTTGCCGCGTTGTCCGTAAACATCAGCGGCGACGGCATTTCACTTACGGCATTCATTGCACGCTCCCGAAGTAACCCTTGCCCATTTCATTGCCTGGCGCCGCGGCCGGCGGGTCAATCTCCGCCCGACCCTTTCAGCGACACGACTTTTTGCACCCTATCGTCATCCTGGTGCACCAATCGCCCCTGCACGACCGCACCCAACTGAATTTCCAGCGTCCGGTAATGCACATCGCCTGTGACATTGGACTTGGGTTGCAGTTCGACATACTCGCCACCGTGAACCGGCCCGATTACCGTCCCATTGATAACGGCATGTGAAACTCTTATCTCTCCTTCAATTTGGGCCTTTTCGCTCAAAACCAAGGTACTGGGCTGATCATCGGACGTCAGCACGTTTCCACGCACCCTTCCGTCCACGCGCAGGCCACCGCTAAATGAAATGTTGCCTTCGACGATTGTGTCTGAGCCGATCAGGCTGTCTATGCGATTCTGCGGCTTGGTGCGTTTGGCTCCGAACATTGCAGTACTCCGCTCATGACAGGTTCACGGTTTGCGTCGACACGGGCGCAGGGTTGCCTGTTTCCAGCACGCGAACCTGTACTTTCTTGATGACAGCGCCGGGAGGCACCAGAAACGTCCCCTCGACGCGCTGATAGAACTTGAATGCCAGATTATACGCCTGGCTCTGATCGTCCCCCTTGGGAATGCTGATGACTTCTGATTTCCCGTCTTGTTCAAAATCGACAATGAACTGCAGGTGTCCGCGGAAATCCGTCACCCGTTGCTTGGATTGGGCAATCAAGAGGCTATAGCGATATTCACCGGGCAGGGCATCTGGCTGTACACGGAATCGGTTCACATTGATGCCGCCAGCCTCACCTCCGGATGCCATTAACGTCTGGAAGAACGCGAGATCCTCCTTGAGCAACGCATTTTCTTCGGCAAGATTGCGTATCTGTCCGGACAGGTTTCCATGCGTCGCCAATTCAATCTGTAACTGGCGCTCGGCCGCCGCGATCTCCCGTCCCAACGCGGTATTTTCATCCTCAAGCTTGGCATTCAGGTCTTGCAGGCGCGCTTGCTCTCTGCGCGCTTCGCTATTGTCGAATCCCGCGTATTGACGGCCAAGATCGTATGTCAGCCAACCCACGCCAACAACCACCCCGGCGAGTGCCGCCAGCGACAGCCAGCGCCAGTACCACGGGACATGGGTGTGAATCGCGACTCTGGGAGCGGCGATTCCGAAGCGGCGCTTGATAGCCCTGATCAGAGTCACGGCAATAGCGGAATGTGTTCGATGCCCATGGTCTCCGGCCACCCGAACATCAGGTTCATATTCTGCACCGCTTGTCCGGCCGCTCCCTTCACCAGATTATCAATGACGGAAAGTATCACCACCGTGTCTCCGCGACCCGGGCGATGTACCGCGATTCTGCAATCGTTGGCGCCCCTCACCGAACGCGTATCGGGATGACTGCCCGGAGGCAGGACATCGACGAATGGTTCGGATGCGTAGCGTTCTTCGTAGAGCGCCTGCACATCGACCTCCTTGGTCAAGCGGGCGTAAAGCGTCGCGTGGATTCCGCGGATGGCCGGCGTAAGATGTGGCACGAAGGTAAGGCCTACTTTGTTCCCCGTTAGGAGGTTCAGGCCCTGCGAAATCTCGGGCAAATGCCGATGCCCCTGCACCGCGTAGGCCTTGAAGTTATCCGAGGCTTCCGAGAACAAGGTGTGCACTTCGGCCTTGCGTCCCGCGCCGCTGACGCCCGATTTTGCATCGGCAATCAAGTGAGAATTGTCCACGGCTCCCGCCTCGATCAACGGCAAAAATCCCAGTTGAACCGCCGTCGGGTAGCAGCCGGGATTGGCAATAAGGCGCGACTTGGCGATCTGATCCCTATTCACCTCGGGAAGTCCGTAGGCGGCCTCGGCAACGAGGTCCGGACACGCGTGAGTCATGCCATACCACTTTTCCCATTCGGCGATATCCTTTATGCGAAAATCCGCGGCGAGATCGATTACGCGCACGCCCGCTTTGAGCAATGCCGGAGTTTCTGCCATCGCCACGCCATTGGGCGTTGCGAAGAACACGATATCGCAGTGCCCGAGCGCGGCCGTCGCCGGGTCGGAGAAGTTGATTGTCACCCGACGGCGCAGGCTGGGGAACAAGTCGGCAACCGCCGTGCCAGCCTCCTTGCGTGAAGTGATGACCGCCAGCTCGGCTTCTGGGTGCGTCGCGAGAATTCGAAGAAGCTCTACCCCGCTATAACCGGTACCACCGACAATGCCGACTTTTTTCATTTTCCCCAATGACTTAAATGATTTTTTGATGATATAGCCTGATAACGCCTCGATGCAAATAAAAAAGCCGCCCGAAGGCGGCTTTTTTGCTTCCTGACCCTAGCGCTTGGAAAACTGCTTACGGCGCCGCGCCTTATGCAGACCCACTTTCTTGCGCTCGACCTCTCGTGCATCCCGGGTAATCAGCCCCGCCTTGCTCAGTACCGGCTTGAGCGACGCATCGTAATCGACCAACGCTCGCGAGATGCCATGTCGGACCGCACCGGCTTGCCCCGACTCCCCGCCACCGTCGACGTTGATCAGAATGTCGAAGGTATCGAGATGATTGGTCAGCACGAGCGGTTGGCGCACGACCATACGGCCGGTCTCGCGAGAAAAAAATTCGTCGACCGGCTTGTCATTGACGACTATCTTGCCTTTACCGGGTTTGATGAAAACCCGCGCAACGGCGCTCTTGCGGCGGCCGGTTCCATAGTTGTACTGGATTGCCATGTAATTCCCTAAACGTTGAGAGTTTGCGGTTGTTGCGCCGAGTGCGGATGATCAGATCCCGCGTACACCTTCAGTTTTTTCAACATCGCATAACCGAGTGGCCCCTTGGGCAACATGCCTTTTACCGCCTTTTCCAGCACACGTCCGGGGAAACGGCCATGCAATTTGGCAAATGTCGCGCTGTAGATGCCCCCCGGGTAGGTAGAGTGGCGGTAATACACTTTCTGCTGCGCTTTGTCGCCGGAAACACGCAGTTTTTCGGCATTGACGACAACGATGTAGTCCCCCGTATCGACATGCGGCGTAAAAGTCACCTTATGCTTTCCTCGCAAACGCTTGGCAATCTCGGAGGCGAGACGCCCCAATACCTTATCGGTGGCGTCGACCAGGAACCAGTCGCGCTTTACCTCTTGTGATTTGGCTGAAAACGTCTTCATGGCGGATGTTCCGCGTGGGGTCATTAACGAAAGCCGCGTAGTGTAGTTGAACGCTCCATCGCTTGTCAAACCAGGTTTTCTAACTCTAAGTAGCGGATTTGTAACAATTTATGGGCCTGTTTTCCAATCATCACGCGATGGGTTGGCAACCGCTTCGCCAAGCTGTCCGGATTGCCCTTGGGGACATCGGCGCTTTAATGACAAGGCCATTTAGTGAATAATCCCGTTCCTCACGCAGCCGCCCATCGTCTCCGCTCGTTTCATCCTATGCGCAAGCTCTGGCTTATATTTGCTCAAGCGGTATCCATCAGCCTCGCTGTGCTGTTTGTCGTCGCGACGCTGCGGCCGGATCTCGTGGCCTGGACCGGGCGCAACGCGGGAATCGTCACTGTTCGCGAAGCGGCGGACGGGCCGCATGACCCACCACATTTCGTTTCGCTGAGTCCTGCGGCGAAGAAGGCGATGCCCTCCGTCGTCAACATTTTCACCAGCAAAGATGTCAAGGTGCCACGGCATCCCTTCATGGATGATCCGTTGTTCAGGCGTTTTTTCGGCGATCAGCTCGACGGCGATACACAGCACAGTTCCAGTCTGGGTTCCGGCGTGATCGTGGGGCCGGAAGGATACATTTTGACGAACCATCATGTGGTCGAGGCGGCGGACGAAATCGAACTTGCGCTCGCCGACGGTCGCAAGGCCCCCGCAAAGGTCGTGGGGACCGATCCGGAAACCGATCTGGCAGTGCTGAAAGTGGACATCTCCGGGCTTCCCGCAGCGACTTTCGGCAATCCGGACAAGCTTTCCGTCGGCGACGTGGTGCTCGCCATTGGCAATCCGTTCGGCGTTGGGCAGACGGTTACGATGGGTATCGTTAGCGCGCTCGGGCGCAGCCATCTTGGCATCAGCACTTTCGAGAATTTCATCCAGACAGACGCCGCGATCAATCCCGGCAATTCCGGTGGCGCCCTCGTCGATGCCACCGGCAACCTCGTCGGCATCAACAGCGCGATCTATTCACGCAGCGGCGGCTCGCTTGGCATCGGCTTCGCCATTCCCGCCAATCTGGCCAAACAAGTCATGGAGCAAATCGTGCGCACCGGATCGGTAACGCGCGGATGGATCGGCGTGGAAGTGCAGGACATCTCCGCGGAACTGGCTGAATCCTTCAAGCTGTCGAATCTGCGCGGTACATTGATCGCGGGGGTCTTGCGCGGAGGACCGGCGGATCGTGCGGGAATCAAACCCGGGGACATTCTCGTAGCGGTGGAATCGAACCAGGTTCTCGACTCGACCAGCATGCTCAATCTGGTTGCCGCACTCGAGCCCGGGAAACCGGCCACGCTGAAAATCCTTCGCAGCAGCAATGAGATGTTGGTCAAGGTGAACGTCGGCAAGCGTCCGCGTCCCAACCGTCGGAAGGAACTCGAGTAGGGATTGCGTCTGGCGGCCGGATCAGCTTGCAGATCCTGACTGCGTTTCCCCGGCGGCGGGTTTCGAAATCCATTGCGAAACGAAGATTCCCAGCTCGTAAAGTATCCATAGCGGAACAGCGAGCATCACCTGGGAAACCACATCCGGCGGAGTGAAGATTGCGCCGACCACAAAAGCGCCGACGATGATATACGGGCGTATTTCCTTCAGCGTCTTCACGGTTACCAAACCCATCCTCACCAGAATCACCACCGCTACCGGCACCTCGAAAGTCACGCCGAACGCCAGGAACAAGGTCAGCACGAAATCCAGGTATTTGCCGATGTCCGTCATCACCGCCACGCCCTGCGGGGCGACCGACACCATGAAGTGAAACACCACCGGGAAAACCAGGTAATACGCGAATGCCATGCCGCAGATGAAAAGCAGGGAACTTGTGATGATAAGCGGGGCCACGAGTTTCCTCTCGTGCGCGTACAGTCCGGGGGCCACGAATGCCCAGATCTGATAGAGCAGATAAGGCAACGCGATCACAAACGCGGCCATCATCGTTACTTTCACCGGAACGAAGAACGGCGCCGTGACTTCGGTCGCAATCAACTGTCCGCCCGCCGGCATCGAGGCGATCATCGGCTGCGCAAGCAACGCATACAGGTCGCGCGCCCACGGAAAGAGGCAGATGAATACAAGCAGCAAGGCGAGTACGCAACGCAGCAGCCGATCGCGCAACTCGATCAGATGCGACATGAAAGAATCCGGCTCGCCCATCGGCTGTTGGAGGTGTCGCAGAAAAGTATCAGCTAAGGATCCGGCGAAAAATCAGGCCGGCTTGTCGCTCGCAGGCGGCTGGTCGGGCTGCATGGCGGAAATGTCCCGCTGGCTATCGGTTGGCGGCGCCTCGCCAGCGCTCGCCGCCGGAGTCTCCGCGGCCGGCGTCGCGGGGGGAATCAACTGGATTCCTGTTACGGGGGCGACGGCCGATTCGACCTGTTTTTGCACTTCGGCGCCGGCCTGCTTGACCTCGCTGTCGATATAATTGACTTGCGAATTGACGGACTCCTCTATGGAGCGGGCAGCTTCCTGCATCGTGGACTTCAGTTTGCGCAACTCGTCAAGTTCGATTTCACGATTGATATCCGACTTTACCTCTGATACATACCGCTGCAATCGTCCGAACAGGTGGCCGAGCGTCTTCGCCACACGCGGCAGCCGTTCGGGGCCGATCACGATTAGCGCGACGACCCCAATAACGAAAATCTCGGATGCCCCGATATCGAACATGACTGCGGCGGGAAAGAAATTTCTTGGTCAGCTTTTGGATTTTTCCTTCACTTCGCCTTCGAATGTCTGGCCGGCATTCGCGCTATCGAGCTTTGCGGCCGGTTTATCATCGTCAGCGCTCTTCATGCCTTCCTTGAAGCCCTTAACCGCACCGCCCAGATCCGAACCGATATTGCGCAGTTTCCTGGTGCCAAATATCAATAGCACCACCACCAGAACGATTAGCCAATGCCAGATGCTGAATGAACCCATCTTGAATTACTCCTGAATCAAAATATCTACGTTGAGCGCTGGATCATTCCCGGCAGCGGATTGTTGCCGCCGAGCACATGCATGTGCACATGGAATACATCCTGCCTGCCGATTCGCCCGCTATTGACGATAGTCCGAAATCCATCCGCCGAGCCTTGCTCGCGCGCCAATCGGCCCGCCAGCAGCAGCATTTTTCCCAGCACCATCTGGTGACGTTCCTGCACATGATCGAGAGATTCCACATGCTCCTTGGGGATCAGCATGAAATGCACTTGCGCCACCGGATTGATGTCGTGAAAGGCAAGCAGATCCTCGTCCTCATAAACCTTGCGGCTGGGAATCTCGCCCCGGACAATCTTGCAGAATATGCAGCTTTCGACTGACGCTTTCATCCCAATTCGATCAATCAGCGATTCCGTCCCCGTATGCCTTGTCGCTCATCGATTCATCCCTTGCGGGATTTTTTTTCATCGACTCCCGATATACCCTCGCGACGCTCCAGTTCCGCCAGCACATCGTCCGGGCCGAGACCGTGCCAGACGAGCATGACCAGACAGTGAAACCAGAGATCGGCCGTCTCGCGAACGATGTGAAGTTTATCACCGTCCTTCGCCGCCAGCAGGGTCTCGGCGGCCTCTTCGCCAATCTTCTTCAGAACGGCATCGTGGCCTTTTGCGAACAGGCCGGCCACGTAGGAATCGGCGGGATCGGCCCCTTTTCGGGATTCGATGGCCTGAGCAAGGCGACGAAGAATGTCGGCATCTATCACGGCTTTGAATCGTAGATTTGCCCCGGGTCCTTCAGCACCGGCTCGACTTCCGCCCATATCCCATTTTCCAGCTTGCGGAAGAAGCAGCGGCCATGGCCAGTATGACAGGCGATCGCGCCCACCTGCTCCACTTCAAGCATGATCACATCGCCATCGCAGTCCAGCCGGACTTGCCTGATCTGCTGCGCGTGGCCCGATTCCTCGCCCTTGCGCCACAGACGCCTGCGCGAGCGCGACCAGTATACCGCCCGGCCGGAATGCACCGTCTCGGTGAGCGCTTCGCGGTTCATCCACGCCATCATCAGCAACCGGCCAGTCCCGACCTCCTGCACAACGGCGGGGATCAAGCCCTCAGAATCGAAAACCACCTCGTCAAGCCACGGCTCGCTCACAACCTGACCTCGATGTTGTTCTGCGCCATGAAGCGCTTCGCCTGCTGCACGGTCAGCTCGCCGTAGTGAAAAATACTTGCGGCAAGCACCGCATCGGCCTTGCCCAAAAGAATGCCATCGACCAGATCCTGAAGGCCGCCGGCGCCGCCGCTCGCGATGATCGGAATTTCGAGCGTTTCGGAGAAAGCACGGGTGATCTCGAGATCGAATCCCGCTTTGGTGCCATCGCGATCCATGCTGGTGAGCAGGATTTCGCCGGCGCCGGCAGCCTGCATGCGCTTTCCCCACTCTATTGCATCCAATCCGGTCGAGCGACGACCGCCGTGCGTAAACACCTCCCATCGCAACGGAGTCGAACCCGGCACTCGCCTGGCGTCCACCGCAACCACCATGCACTGCGAACCGAATCGCCCAGCGGCCTCTTCGACCAGCCTGGGATTCTGTACGGCCGCAGTGTTGATGCTGACTTTATCGGCGCCGGCGTTAAGCAGACGGCGCACGTCATTGACTTCACGCACGCCACCGCCAACGGTAAGCGGAATGAAAACCTGCGAAGCCACCTGTTCGATGATTCCCAGTATCAGCCCGCGATTGTCGGAGCTCGCGGTGATATCCAGAAACGTGAGTTCGTCGGCGCCCTGTTCATCGTATCGGCGGGCAATCTCGACAGGATCGCCGGCATCGCGCAATTCGACGAAATTGACTCCCTTGACGACCCGTCCGTCCGTGACATCAAGACAGGCAATGATGCGCTTGGAAAGGCCCATGGCGTTAGGCTTTGCGGGAAGCGAGGGTGGGTTCGAAGAAAGATGCAATCCGAGGTTCGGGTCGAATTGCCTGGCAAGCTCTGTCTGGGATCGGTCTGTTCGAGGCGGCGCCATCGATGCGCTACGCTTATTTTTCCTTCTTTTGGGCATTCTCGCGCGCTATCTTGTCCGCCAGTTTCTGTGCTTCCGCGAAATCCAGCGTTCCTTCATAAATTGCCCGGCCGGTGATGGCGCCCAGAATGCCCTCGCCTTCCACGTCGCATAACGCCTTCACGTCCTTCAGGTCGGCAATGCCGCCACTGGCGATCACCGGAACCGACAATTCGCGGGCCAGGTCCACGGTCGCTTTGATATTGATCCCGCTCATCATGCCGTCACGACTGATGTCCGTGTAGATGATCGCTTCCACGCCCAGATCCTGAAATTTTTTCGCCAGATCCAACACATCGTGCCCCGTCACTTTGGACCACCCGTCGACGGCGACCTTGCCCTCCTTCGCATCCAGTCCGACCATAATGTGCCCGGGGAAAGCGTAGCAGGCGTCGTGCAGGAAACCTGGCGTTTTCACCGCAGCGGTGCCAAGAATGATGTAGGTAATGCCGTCATCGAGATAGCGCTCGACCGTATCGAGGTCGCGGATACCGCCGCCCAGTTGTACCGGGATGTCTCCCCCGATCGCTTTGACGACCGCTTTTACAGCTTCCTCGTTCTTCGGCTTTCCGGCAAACGCGCCGTTGAGATCCACCAGATGCAGGCGGCGCGCGCCCTTGCCAACCCAGTGCTTCGCCATCGCGCCGGGGTCCTCTGAAAAAACGGTGGCGTCCGCCATCAAACCTTGCTTCAAACGAACGCAATGTCCGTCTTTGAGGTCAATTGCCGGGATGATCAACATGGTTTGGAATCGATTCGCCGCGCCAACCGAACGCGCAATGATGCAGTCAGCCGGTATGCGTACTCGAGTTATGAAATGGTGTCAGACGTTAGCCGCAGGCACGGCGCGCATCGGTACGGATACGCGTTTCGCCCCGCTCCAGGAAACGAAATTGGACAACAGACGCAAGCCGGCGGATTGGCTTTTTTCCGGATGAAACTGCACGGCAAAAATACTATTCCTTGCCACGGCGCAGGTAAAGCTCGACGGATACCGGCTGGTCCCGGCGACCAGACCCTGATCGGGCGTGTCCACATAGTAGCTGTGCACAAAATAGAAGCGGCTGCCGTCAGCGATCCCTTCCCACATCGGATGGGAGATGGTCTGGTAGACCTGGTTCCAACCCATATGCGGGACTTTGAGCTTTTCCCCCTGATCGCCCTGACCGCGGGTGGTTGAAAAGCGCACGACCTTGCCAGGAAGCACGCCCAGCCCCGGCGTATCGCCTTCAGCACTGCTTTCGAACAACATTTGCAGTCCAATGCAAAGTCCCAGAAAAGGCTTGCTACGCGCCGCCTCGAGCAATGGCGCGCGCAGGCCGCGCGCGTCCATTTCGCGCATGCAATCCGGCATGGCGCCCTGCCCCGGAAAGACCACCCGCTCGGCCCCCAGTATGGCCGCCGGGTCGCTGGTGACGGCGATGACTTTCGCCGGCGCAACGTGCTCGAGCGCCTTCGCTACCGAGCGCAAGTTGCCCATCCCGTAATCGACCACGGCAATATCAATCATGAGCCGGTGTTTGCCGCGCCGGTGTTTGCCGCTTGGAAACGACTGCCCGCATACGCAACCAAATCAGAGGCTTCCCTTGGTGGAAGGCAACGTGCCATCGGCGCGCGCATCGAGTTCGGCGGCCATGCGCAGCGCCCGGCCAAACGCCTTGAAAATGGTCTCGGCCTGGTGATGCGCGTTGCGACCCTTCAGATTGTCGATGTGCAGCGTCACCAGTGCGTGATTTGCAAATCCCTGAAAAAACTCGTGCACCAGGTCGACGTCGAATTCGCCGATGAGCCCGCGGGCGTAGTCGACCGAATATTCGAGCCCCGGCCGCCCCGAAAGGTCAATCACCACCCGCGACAACGCCTCGTCCAGCGGCACGTAAGCGTGCCCGTAGCGGCGCACGCCCTTCTTGTCGCCAATCGCCTGGGTGAAGGCCTGGCCGAGGGTGATCCCGACATCCTCGACGGTATGGTGGGCATCGATGTGCAGGTCGCCCTTGGCCTCGATCTCGAGGTCGACCATGCCGTGGCGCGCAACCTGATCGAGCATGTGGTCGAAAAACCCGACGCCGGTGGCGAGCCTGGATTTGCCGCTGCCGTCCAGATCGAGACGAACCTCGATCTGCGTTTCGAGGGTATTGCGGGTGACTTGGGCTCGGCGCATGGGAGAACGGTGTGAAATTGGCCTTATCCTAACTCAATTACGACCTTGCCGACGCCGCCACCGACTCATTGAGAATTTCGCGCAGAGCCCCGATCACGACTTCGCACTGTGCGTCGGTGCCGACCGTAATGCGCAGGTAGGACGCAATTCTGGCCGGATTCTGAAAATTTCTCACGACGATGCCGCGCCCGCGTAATCGCGCTGCCAGCTCCGCGCCGGTGCGCCGGGGATGGCGGACAAACACGAAGTTCGCCGTCGAAGGGACAACCTCGAAATCCAGTTTCTGCAGCCCGGCAACCAGGCGTTGACGGCTGTCGATGACCCTGCGCCAGGTCTCTTCGAAATAAGGCTGATCTTCCATGGCCGCCACGGCGCCCGCTTGGGCGAAGCGATCCAGCGGATAGGAATTGAAGCTGTCCTTGACCCGGTTCAGCGCCTCGATCAGGTCCGGGTCGCCCAGCGCATAACCCACGCGAAGTCCGGCAAGCGAACGCGACTTGGACAAGGTATGCGTCACCAGCAGGTTGGGATAGCGCAACACCAGCGGCACGGCGGACACGCCGCCGAAATTGACATAGGCCTCATCGATCACGACCACGGAGCCGGCGTTCGCTTGCACCAGCCTTTCGATCTCCGCCTGGCCGAGCAGGCGCGCGGTCGGGGCATTGGGATTCGGAAAAATAATCCCGCCGTTGGCTTGCAGGTAATCGTCGACATCGATCTCGAGCGAGCCGGTCAGCGCAATCTCCCGGTACTCGATGCCGTACAGACGGCAATACACCGGGTAGAAGCTGTAGGTGATGTCAGGAAACAGCACCGGTGCGTCGTGCTTGAGCAACGCCTGGAAGGTGTGCGCCAGCACCTCGTCGGAACCATTGCCGACGAATACGTGCGCCGCGCTCACCTCGTGGCGCATGGCGATGGCCTGCCGCAGCCGTTCGCTGGCGGGATCCGGATACAACCGCAGGGAATCCCCCACTTCCGCCCGCAGCGCCTCCAGCACCCGCGGGCTGGGGCCGTAGGGATTCTCGTTGGTGTTGAGCTTGACCAGATTTGGCAGTTTGGGTTGCTCTCCCGGGACATAGGGCCGCAGGCGGTCAACCACAGCGCTCCAGAATCGGCTCATCGATGAATCCGGTACTGCGCCGCTCTTGCGTGTGCGGGCAGCCCCTCGCCAGCGGCCAACTCGGTTGCGATAAGTCCAAGCGTGCGCGCCCCGGCGCGTGATACCTCGATCAGGCTCGTGCGCTTTTGAAAATCGTAGACGCCGAGCGGCGACGAAAAACGCGCGGTGCGCGAGGTCGGCAGCACGTGATTTGGCCCGGCGCAGTAGTCGCCCAGTGCCTCGGACGTATAGCGGCCAAGGAACACGGCGCCGGCGTGGCGGATTTTCTCCACCCATAGCCGCGGCTCTTCGACGGACAATTCCAGGTGTTCCGGTGCGATGCGGTTGGCAATCGCGCAAGCCTCTTCCAGGTCGCGGGTTTCGATCAATGCTCCGCGCCCATCCAGCGAAGCCGCAATTACGCTTGCACGCGGCATACCGTTGAGCTGGCGGTCGATACTCGCGGCGACCTTTTCGATGAACCCGGCATCCGGGCAGAGCAGGATCGCCTGGGCCATTTCGTCATGCTCGGCTTGTGAAAAAAGATCCATCGCAATCCAATCCGGATCGGTTCCGCCATCACAAATCACCAGGATTTCGGAGGGTCCCGCCACCATGTCGATGCCGACCACGCCGAATACGCGGCGTTTCGCAGCAGCAACATAAGCGTTGCCGGGACCGACGATCTTGTCCACTTGCGCGATGGTCTGGGTGCCGTATGCCAGCGCCGCCACCGCCTGCGCGCCACCGATGGTGAATACCCGGTCCACCGCGGCGATTCTGGCCGCCGCCAGCACCAGATCGTTGCGTTCTCCGCGAGGGGTAGGCACCACCATGATGACTTCGGGCACACCCGCGACCTTTGCCGGCAGCGTGTTCATCAATACGGTAGAGGGGTAGGCAGCCTTGCCGCCGGGAACATAGACGCCGACACGGTCCAGGGGGGTGACTTTCTGCCCCAGGGTGGTGCCGTCGGATTCCGTGTATTGCCAGGACACCAGCGGTTGGCGCTCGTGATAGGCGCGTATGCGCGCGGCGGCCTGTTCGAGCGCGCCGCGCCGGACCACGGGCAGCCGGGCGAGCGCCTGGTCGAGTTCGTCGCGTGAAATCTCGAGGGCGCCGAGTGATGCCGCATCGAGTTGGTCAAACTTGTTCGTGTACTCGAGAACTGCTTCATCACCGCGCGAGCGTACGTTGCGCAAGATCGCTTCGACCGCGCTACCGATGCGCTCATCCTGGCTGCTGTCGAAAGCCAGCAACTTCGCAAGCTTCGCTTCAAAACCCGACTCACGGGTAGACAGGCGCGCGATCCCGGTCATCCCGGTTCCTTCGCCGCCGCGCGAAATGCGTCGATCACCGGCTGGATCTGCAGACGTTTGAGCTTGAGAGCGGCCTGGTTGACGATCAACCGTGCGCTGATCGGCATGATCTCCTCGACCGCCTTTAGCTGGTTTGCACGCAAGGTATTGCCGCTGGACACCAGATCGACGATGGCATCAGCCAGTCCGACCAGAGGCGCGAGTTCCATGGATCCGTAAAGCTTGATCAGGTCGACGTGCACGCCTTTTGCCGCGAAATGTTCGCGCGCCGTCTTGAGATATTTGGTTGCGACGCGCAGCCGGGCACCCCGACGCACGGCAGCTTCATAGTCGAAACGCTCCGGCACTGCCACCATCATGCGGCATTTCGCGATGCCCAGATCAAGAGGCTGGTAGAGCCCCGCGCCGCCGTGCTCGAGCAACACGTCCTTGCCCGCTATGCCAATGTCCGCGGCGCCGTACTGTACATAGGTCGGCACATCGGATGCGCGTACGATGATGACGCTGACGTCGCCGCGGTTGGTCGGGATGATCAGCTTGCGAGAAGTTTCCGGGTCTTCGGCAGCGACGATCCCCGCCGCCTTGAGCAGCGGAGCGGTGCCTTCGAATATGCGCCCCTTCGACAGCGCGATTCTGATGCTCATGTGCGTCGTTAAAATCCGTCGTTGCGCTCTAGCGGGCGCGCCTGATGCGCGCGCCCAACTGACCGAGCTTCTCCTCGATGCATTCGTAGCCGCGGTCGAGATGGTAGACGCGGTCCACCAGCGTTTCGCCATTCGCCACGAGCCCGGCGAGCACCAGGCTCGCCGATGCGCGCAGATCGGTGGCCATGACGTTGGCCCCCTGCAAAGCGCTTACCCCATGCACAATCGCCGTGTTTCCCTCCACTTCGATATTCGCCCCCAGCCGGCGCAATTCCTGCACATGCATGAAACGATTCTCGAAGATGGTCTCGGTCACCACCGCCGTGCCCTGCGCCACGCTGTTGAGCGCCATGAATTGCGCCTGCATGTCGGTCGGAAACGCCGGGTAGGGCGCAGTGCGAAGACTCACGGACTTGAGGCTGCCATTGGTCGACAGCCGTATCCAGTCATCGCCATGCGCGACTTGCGCGCCGGCTTCCTGCAGTTTGCCGATAACCGCGTCGAGGATACCCGCGCGCGTGCCTCTAAGGCTGATTTCCCCGCCCGTCGCCGCCGCGGCACAGAGAAAGGTTCCGGTTTCGATGCGGTCAGGCATGACCCGATGGGTCGCCCCTTGCAGATCCCGGACACCTTCGATCGTTATGACATCGCTGCCGGCGCCTCTGACCCGGGCACCCATCGCGTTCAGGCATTCTGCAAGATCGATCACTTCCGGTTCGCGCGCCGCGTTTTCGAGTACCGTGACGCCATTGGCCAACACCGCCGCCATCATCAGATTTTCGGTACCGGTCACCGTCACCAGATCCAGAACAATGTGTGCGCCCCTGAGCCGTCCCGCACGGGCAAGAATATAGCCTTGCTCGATGTCAATCTGCGCCCCCATGGCCCGCAGGCCCTTGATATGCAGATCAACCGGTCGCTGCCCGATCGCGCACCCCCCCGGCAACGACACGCGCGCTTCGCCGAAACGCGCAATCATGGGCCCGAGCACCAATATCGACGCCCGCATGGTTTTTACCAGTTCATAGGGCGCCGACAAGTTGTGCAGTTTCTTAGCCGCCAACCCGACCCCAAGCTTTTCGTCGAGCGAGATCTCCACGCCCATCTGCGCCAGCAGATGCAGCATGGTGGTCACATCGCGCAGATGAGGGACGTTTTGCAGCCTGAGCGTGCCGGGTGTCAGCAGCGCGGCGCAAAGAATCGGCAGAGCGGCGTTCTTGGCGCCGGAAATGCGCACTTCCCCGGTCAGCGGCACGCCGCCCTGGATGACGAGTTTGTCCACGTGGCGCGACCGGCTAGTGGGCGGCCCAGTCTTCCGGCGTGAAGGTTTTCATCGATAACGCGTGAATCTCCTCACGCATGCGATCCCCCAGCGCCCGATAGACGACCTGATGCTGCTGGACCCGTGACTTGCCCTGGAACTCGGAACTGACGATCACAGCCTCGAAATGATGGCCGTCGCCGGTCACGTCGACGTGATCGCACACAAGGTTTTTCTCGATGTAGGACTTGACTTGTTCCGGGGTGACCATAAAAAACTTCCGTCAATTACGCAGCTTGTAGCCGCGTTTGAGCAGCGCCAAGGTGGCGAATGATAATGCCAAAAGGCAGCCGCCCACAATCGCGAAGCTGAGCTCTGGCGAAACGTCCGATGCGCCGAAGAAGCCGTAGCGAAAGCCATCGATCATGTAGAAAAACGGATTGAAGTGCGAAACCTCCTGCCAGAAAGGCGGCAGGGAATGGATCGAGTAGAACACGCCCGACAGAAAGGTGAGCGGAATGATGATGAAGTTCTGGAAGGCGGCAATCTGGTCGAACTTGTCGGCCCAGATGCCCGCGACGATGCCGAGCGTGCCGAGCAATCCCGCACCCAACAGCGCAAACGACAACACCCAGAGCGGACTTTGCACCGGCACCGGCACAAAGATCGAAGTGATGGCGAATACGCCGAACCCGACCACGACGCCGCGCACGGCCGAGGCCAGCAAATAGGCTGAATAAAACTCGAAGTGCGACAGCGGGGGCAGCAGAACAAAAATAATGTTGCCCGTGACCTTCGACTGGATCAGGCTGGAGGAACTGTTGGCAAAGGCATTCTGCAGCAGCGACATCATGGCCAGCCCGGGCACGAGGAAAGCGGTATAACGCACGCCCGGATAGACCTGCACATGCGCTTCCAGCACATGGGAAAAAATCAGCAGGTAGAGCAACGCGGTGAGCACCGGGGCGAGGATGGTCTGGAAACCGACCTTCCAGAATCGCGCGATCTCCTTGCGAAACAGCGTAGAGAAACCTGCCATGTTTGCGAGCTTGGGCATGGCTCAATCTCTACGCATGATCTCGACGAAGACTTCCTCGAGATCGGGCTGTTCCAGTTCCATGAACGCCACCACGAGACCATTTTTCCGCAGTTCGCAGAGCACGGTTTCGACCTCCGCATAGTCCCGCAGCGCAAGCCGGTATTCCCCGTTCGTTGGCGTCATCCCGATCATTGGCACGAGGGACTCCGGCAAAAGGCCGTGCGCCAGCCTCAGGCGCAAATGGGCGCCGGAATAGTCCTTGAGCAGATTATGCGTGGAATCGAGCGCGACCAGTTTGCCCTGCTTGAGCATGCCCACGCGGCTACAGAGCGCTTCTGCTTCGTCGAGATAGTGCGTGGTCAGCACAACGGTATGGCCCTCGCCATTCAACTGCCGGATGAACTGCCACAATCCCTGGCGCAACTCGACGTCCACACCCGCGGTCGGCTCGTCGAGAATGATGACCGGCGGCTTGTGCACCAGCGCCTGGGCCACCAGCACGCGCCTTTTCATCCCACCCGACAATGCGCGCATGTTGAAATCGGCCCGATTCGTCAGATCGAGCCGGGCCATGACCTCGTCGATCCATGCGTCATTGCGACCCAGTCCGAAATAGCCCGATTGGAACTGCAGCGTCTCGCGCACCGTGAAAAAAGGGTCGAACACGAGTTCCTGCGGCACGACACCGAGGGAGCGCCGCGCACCGCGGTAATCGGCCACCACATCGTGACCCATTACCTTGAGACTGCCGGCGTCCGCGCGAGCCAGGCCGGCGAGAATGCTGATCAGCGTGGTCTTGCCTGCGCCATTGGGGCCGAGCAGCGCAAAAAATTCACCTTCCGGAACGTCGAGATTGATATCGGCAAGCGCCCGCACGCTCCCATAGGCCTTGGAGACCCCACGTATCTCGATGGCGGGTTGCACGTAAAAAGGGGCGTTTCGTCGGCTGATTGGAAAACAGCTAGTCGGCCGCAACCGGAATCAGATCGGCGACGCCGTAAAGATCCGCCAGGCTCTGCAAACTTTGGCTCAAGTTCGCAAAAGCGATCTGCCTGCCGCTGCCGTTAAACCGTCGGGTCCACTCCAGCAGCAGGCTCAAACCTGACGAATCGACGCGGGTCACTCCCGCGAGGTCGACGATCACCCTGTCGCCATCGAATGCGGCCCCTTCTGCAATCAAGGCCCCGACGGTGTCGAGCGTGACCTCCCCTTCGATCAGATAACGATTTCCCTGCTTGACGATCATTTCTTGATGGACGCCGGTTGCGTTTTGCCGCTGTTCTTGTCGACCAGGCTCTTGATCAGTCCGTCGATTCCGCCGTTCTGGATCTCCTGGGCAAACAGATTGCGATAGTTGATGATCAGGCTGGCGCCGGCCACGCGAATGTCGTAGACCTTCCAGCCTCCCGCTGCACTGCGCATATCGTAGTCCACCCCCATCGGCGGGGCGCCTCCGGGCAATTTGATCAGCGTCTGCACGGTTGTTTCAGTATCCCCGGGATTCATCTTGTACGGCCGGTATTCGACTGCAATGCCGATGTAAGCCGTAAACGCGGCCGCATAGGAGCGCAGCATCAACGCACGAAATTCCTTGAGCAGTGCTTCGCGCTGTGCCGCAGAGGCGTCGCGCCAGGGGCGGCCTACCGCGAGGCGCGTCATGCGTTCGAAATCGAAATGCGGAGCGACTTTTTCCTCGATCAACTGCACTATTCTTGCCACATTGCCCGCCCGAATTTCCTTGTCGCTACGCACGACATTGAGTACTTCTTCGGTCGTCGTGCGCACCAGTACATCCGGCGCAACTTCCTCGGCTCTGGCGGAGATGGCGGTGGAAAGCACCATCAACAGTGCGACAAACCAGCGCCCGATCACTTCCTCGCTCCCCCTTCGCACGAGCATTGTCCTGATTGAATCCGCATGTATCGCTATTTGCCGGCGCCGGTTTCGGCAGCCTTACCGTAAAGGAACTGGCCGATCAATTTTTCCAGCACGACCGCCGACTGGGTGATCTTCAGGCGGTCGCCATCCTTGAGATATTGCTCATCCGCCCCGCCATCCATGCCGATATATTGCTCGCCGAGCAGGCCCGAGGTCAGTATGGACGCCGACGAGTCCTTCGGAAATGGATAACGCTTGTCGATTCGCAGCGCTACACTGGCGCGAAAAGTCCGCGTATCGAGGGAAAATCCTTCGACCCGGCCGACCACTACACCCGCACTTTTCACCGGCGCGCGCGGCTTGAGGCCGCCGATATTGTCGAACTCGGCGTATACCTTGTAAGTATCGGCTACGCTGATACCGCTCATGTTTCCAACTTTGAGCGCCAGAATCAGCAGAGCGCCGATGCCGGCGCAAACGAACAGTCCCACCCACAGGTCGAGCATCGAGCGTTCCATCACACCCCCCGAAACATGAATGCGGTCAACACGAAATCCAGGCCCAGGATGGCCAGCGAAGACGTCACCACGGTACGCGTGGTCGCGCCCGAAACGCCTTCCGCAGTCGGCGGTGCATCGTAGCCCTCGAACAGGGCGATCCAGGTCACCGCAACTCCGAACACGAAACTCTTGATGACGCCGTTGACGATGTCCTCCCGGAAATCGACCGCGCTCTGCATTTGCGACCAGAACGAACCCTCGTCGACGCCGATCAACACCACCCCAACCAGGTAGCCGCCGAATACGCCCATGGCACTGAACATTGCGCCCAGCAGCGGCATCGAGATCACCCCCGCCCAGAAGCGCGGCGCCACCACCCTGGCAATGGGGTCCACCGCCATCATTTCCATCGCCGAGAGCTGTTCGGTCGCCTTCATCAGGCCGATCTCGGCGGTCATGGCCGATCCGGCCCGGCTCGCGAATAATAATGCCGAGATCACCGGGCCCAGTTCGCGTACCAGCGACAAGGCGACCAGCACCCCGAGCGCAGACTCCGAGCCGTAGGTCTGCAACGTCTGGTAGCCCTGCAGCCCGAGCACCATGCCCACGAACAGGCCCGATACCAGCACAATGATTAGCGACAGCACGCCGGTAAAGTAGAGCTCGCGGATGATCAGCCGCAGACGGCGGAAACTGGTTCCGGACTGCATCAGTACCATCGCGAAGAAGCGGCTGGCGTAACCGAGCCGCCACAGACCGTTGACCGTGCGATGGCCGATGGTCCTTACTGTAGCGATGGGCGAACGCTTGAACATACTATTGGTCGAGCATCAGGTCTTCGCGGTAATCCTCGCTTGGATACTGGAACGGCACCGGCCCGTCGGGTTCGCCATAGACAAACTGATGGATCAGAGGCTCCGTCGAAGCCCGCATCTCCTGCGGGGTACCCTTGGACACAATCACGCCGTCGGACAGGTAGTAAACGTAATCGACCATTTTCAGCGATTCCGTCACATCGTGCGTCACCACGATCGAGGTCGCTCCGAGCGCGTCGTTGAGGCGTCGGATCAGATTGCCTATGACCCCGAGCGATATCGGATCCAGTCCCGCGAACGGTTCGTCGTACATGATCAGCATCGGGTCCAGCGCGATCGCGCGCGCCAGCGCCACGCGTCTCGCCATCCCGCCGGAAAGTTCTGAGGGCATCAGCCGGTGCGCGCCGCGCAGACCCACGGCATGCAGTTTCATCAGAACCATGTCGCGAATCATCGTTTCCGGCAGATCGGTGTGCTCGCGAATCTGGAATGCGACATTGTCGAACACCGACAAGTCGGTGAACAGGGCGCCGAACTGGAACAGCATGCCCATGCGGCGGCGCATCTGGTAGAGGCCGGCGCGGTCCAGTTCGTGCATCACTTTGTCCGCCACCTTCACCTGGCCCTGTCGCGGCTTGAGCGCACCGCCGATCAGGCGCAGCAGCGTGGTCTTACCCGAACCGCTGATGCCCATGATCGACACAACCTTCCCGCGCGGGATCGCCATGTCGATCCCGCTCAGAATCGGGCGGCGCGTGTCGTACCAGAAACTGACGCCGCTAATTTCTACGAGACTATCGGGATGCATATTAGCGTCCGAGATTGAAACGGAGTTGCATTGTAACGGAGAGTGGCATTCATCGCCGACCCGCGCAATTTTCGGTTCGACCCGCGGCAAAGCGTTCGGGTTGTCCTTCCCCGCAACAAGCAGACGCGACGCTCCTCCCGTGCAGGCCACCTAAATCTATGAACAATCAAGCCCTTCTGGCACAATAGCGTGACGACGCCGCATGGTCGGCACAGATCGCAGGCATGGATACACAGAACGCATCGAAACCGGGACTGCTCATCCTCGACGACGATCCGCTGATCATCGATAGGTTGAGTTTCGTGTTCGGCAAGGGCTACAACGTCCGTGCGGCCGCTTCCGGAGCTCAGGTGAAGAGTCTGCTCCGGCAACTCGATGCCGCGCCGGAACTGGCTTCGGTGGATTCGGGTCTGCCACCGACGCCGCAGAGAAGCCACGTCGAAGCGGCCCTCGATATCGCACGAGGCAACCTCCGCCAGGCCGCGACACGGCTCGGAATCCAGCGTACGCCACTGTACAGCCGCATGCAGAACCACACTCCAGGCATGAAGGAGGAATCCTGATGTACTACGAATTCTTCGGTCTTACGCATGCCCCCTTCAGGATCACCCCCGATACCGATGTGTTCTTCGAGGGCGGCAATCGCGGCGCTATTCTGGAAGCCTTGATCTACGCCATCACGCACGGCGAAGGCATCGTCAAGGTTACGGGCGAAGTGGGTAGCGGCAAGACGATGCTGTGCCGGGTATTGCAAACCCGCCTGCCGCCCAACGTGGAGACGGTCTACCTGGCCAATCCGAGCATGTCCGCGGAAGAAATTCTCCATGCGATCGCTTTCGAGATGCAGTTGCAGGTGCCGAAGGAGGCGAGCCGGCTGGAAGTCATGCACGCGCTGAACGATTATCTGGTCGAGCGCCACCGCCAGCAACGCCAGGTCGTCGTCTTTGTCGAGGAATCCCAGGGCATGCCGATTGCCACGCTGGAAGAAATCCGGCTGCTTTCCAACCTGGAAACGCAGCAGCGTAAGTTGCTGCAGATCGTGTTGTTTGGACAGCCCGAACTCGATCGGAACCTGCGGCAGCAAAGCATCCGGCAACTGCGCGAGCGCATTACCCACAGTTTCAACCTCATGCCTCTCGACGACGAAGATGTCCGAGCCTACCTCTTTTTTCGCCTGCAAGCGGCCGGCTATCGCGGCCCGGATTTGTTCAGCCGCAGAGTTGTGGATTACATGGCACGAGCCTGCGACGGCTTGACCAGTCGCCTCAATCTCGTTGCCGACAAGGCGCTCCTCGCCGCTTTTGCCGAAGGCACCCATAGCGTCAATTTGAGTCACGTCAAAGCCGCTGTGCGCGACAGCGAATTCAGCCATGTGGAGCCATCGCCTGGTCATGCGCCTGTTACCTACGTTTTGGCGGGGCTGGCACTCGGAGGCGTGCTCGGCATTGCCGCCTTTGCGGCCTTTCAAGCCTTTTTCGCACCCGCGGCGCAGGTCTTGCCAATGGCGGCCGCCCCTGCTCAATTGTCGCCGGCAACGCCGGAGGCAGTCGTCGTGGCCGATGCGCCGGCCACGTCCGCCACCGCTGGCCCGGCGGAAGGCGCAATGCCGCAGGCAAACGTCGTGGCCAATGCGCCAGCCACGTCCGCCACCGCTGGCCCGGCGACTGGCACAACGCCGCAGGCAGTCGCGCCTGCCGACGAGCTGGAACAGCGCTTGCTCGCAACCGAACAGTGGCTTGGTGAGCAGGACGGGGCCGCCTATAGCATTCAATTGCTTGGCACAGGCGATCCTGAACTCCTAAGAGAATATTTCACGACGATCGCCAAATATGTTGAGATCGAAAAGGTTCACGTGTACCGTACGACTGCGAATCAGCGCCCTTCCCTGACCGTTCTGTACGGGACTTTCGCATCTCTGAATGAGGTCACGCGGACGCTGCAAAGCCTGCCGGACGAGTTGAAAATAAACCGGCCCTACTACCGGACTATCCAGGGAATCCGCGCCGAAATCGCCCGCCAAAAGTCATAGCACTCAGCAGTTCGCCGCCTGGATTTTCAGGCGCAAGTGAAGTTGTGCCCAGCAAGTACGAAACACTCTTGACGGATCCGCAAATGGTCATTCAACGCAGGCGAGCCACTGCACGCGTCGGCACGGTGTCGCTTTCTGCGGTGCGCGCTGCCGCACGGCGTCATCGGCTGGCGGCCAATGTTGTCGCGACAGCCTTATCCTTAGTCGCTGTGGCGGTTGGCGGCTGTGCAACCTACAAGCCGACGGTTCCCCCTTCGAAAGGCCACATCAACGCGGACTCGCTTCCGGCGACGGCAGCGACAGAAAAGATCCTGCCCCCGGTTACCTCCGGCAATTTCGTTCCTCTCCCCAAACCCCAGGTCAAAGTCCAGACGTACAGCGTTGTGGTCAATGAAGTGCCGGTAAAGGAGCTGTTGTTCGCGCTGTCGCGGGATACCCGGCAGAACATCGATGTGCACCCGTCGATACAGGGCCTGGTGTCGCTGAACGCAATTGACGAAACCCTTCCCGCCATTCTCGAGCGCATTGCGCAGCAGGTAAGCATCCGTTATCGCACCGAAGGCAAGGCCATCCTGGTGCTTCCGGACGCGCCGTACTTCCGGATCTACAAGGTCAACTACGTGAATATGAGCCGCGATACGGCGTCGAGCGTCGGCGTAAGTGGCGAGATCAGCGGTTCGACCACCGGCGGCACCGGCCAGTCTGGAGGCGGCGGCCAGTCTGGAGGTGTGCAGGGACAGAGTGCGGGCGGTAGCTCGAACACCAAGGTGGATACCAAGTCCGTCAACAATTTCTGGGAGGTCCTGCGGCAAAATATCGACGCCATCCTGTCGGCCACCAAGGCACTGAACCAGAATGCGGATCAGCGCGCGGAGCGCGCGCAAGCGCAGGCCGTTGCGCGTCAGGAACGCATCGCGCAGGCGGAGGCGGTGTCGCGCGCTGGGGCCAACGCCGCCTCGCTGTTCAATACGGCCTTCGCGCAGAGTCCCAGCATCACTGCCGATTCGAAGAACGACGTCGTCATCAACCCGGTTACGGGAACGCTCAGCGTGCTCGGCACCGAAAAGCAACATTCGCTGATTCGGCAATATCTGGACAGCGTCAGCTCGGCGTCACAGCGGCAGGTGCTGATCGAAGCCACCATCGTCGAGGTGCAGCTGTCCGATAACTATCAGGCCGGCGTGGACTGGAGCCGGCTGGCCACGTCGATCGGCAATGGCGTCTCGTTCATGCAGCAGTTGCTCGGCGCGCCGCCGACGGGAGCGCCCAGCGGCATGACGATCGGCTACACGAATCCGAATTCCCGCGTGGGCGACGTCAGTGCGACCATCCGCCTGCTCGAGCAGTTCGGCAATACCCGGGTGCTATCGAGCCCGAAGCTCATGGCGCTCAACAATCAAACTGCGCTGTTGAAAGTGGTGGACAACGTCGTCTTCTTTCATATCGAGGCGGATACGGTCTCCGGCACCAGTGGTTCAGCGACAACCACGACTTTCACCACAACTGCTCAGACCGTTGCGGTAGGCGTGGTGATGAGCGTGCTGCCTCAAGTCACCGATTCGGGAGCGGTGAATCTGACGGTCAGACCGACGATTTCGCGGATTTCGAGCACGGTCCAGGACCCCAATCCTGCGCTGCGGGCTGTCACAGGCCCTTCGGGACAGGTAATTTCCCCTGCGATACCAAATCTGGTCCCGCAGGTCCAGGTTCGGGAAATGGAATCGGTGCTGCAGGCCGGCAGCGGCCAGACCATCATCCTCGGCGGTCTGATGCAGGACAGCGTGCGGCGCGACCGCGATGCCGTGCCCGTGCTGGGGCGGCCGGGCTCCCCGGTGGGCGACCTATTCAGCTACCGCGACGAAGCGGTGAGCAAGAGCGAGTTGGTGATCTTCCTCAAGCCGACCGTCATCAGCAACCCTTCGCTGGATAGTGACGAACTCAAGTTTTTCCGCCGTTTCCTGCCGATGATCGATCCGAGCGGCAAGACGCCATGAGTTTGTTGCTCCAAGCCCTGCAGAAAGCCGCGAAGAGCCGCGAAGAAGGCGAAGGTGATCTGCCTGTCGCCGCATTGGCCCTGGCCGATGAACCGGCGCCGGAACCGGCACGGGAACCGGCGCTATCGGCGCCGTCGGCGCCGCGCACCCAGCGGGATCCTCCCGGGTCGTCCGCGCAAGCTGCAACGCTGCTGCCGGCGGGGAGTGCGCCGGGAATCGATCCACGGGAATACGCACGCCAGCATTACATGATGACTTTTGTCGGCGTCGCGCTGCTGTCGGCGCTCGCCTGTGGCGCTTACGTTTATCTGCAAATGTACCCGCCATTTCGCAGTTCGACACCGGCACCAGCACCAATGGCGGCATCCCCGACGCCGCAAGTATCCGTCGCCGGCGCGCCACTACCGCCAAATGCAAAGATCACTGGAATGCCAGAAAGCGCGGCCACGCCCGCCGCCAGTGCCACGGCAGGCGGCGCCGTCGCGGTTACCGAAACGCCTGCCGCGCCAGACTCGCGCACCCGGCCCGCGTCGCCTTCAATCGCCGACGAAGCGGCCGCCAGAGCGGCGCCGGCCAGGAAATCGACCGCCGCCCAGGCTTTCCCCAGTGCCGCGGCGAAACCGGGTCGCCCTGCCGAGTCGGCACCCCTCGCGGATGCAAGCGACTCGATCGAGACGGTCGCAATCGCGTCGTCGCGGTCCGCGACCTCAGGAGATATTTCGGTGCATCGTGACCCAGCGGGCGTAACGCCGGTCAGTCCGGCGCTGATGCAGGCCTACGAAGCGCTGCAAAGCGGCGATCTTGCGCGCGCGAAGGGGCTGTACCTGCAAGTCCTGCAGGCCGAGCCTCGCAATATGGATGCCTTGCTTGGAT
>Ga0315276_10000695_pt1 | contig 29149 bp, 30 predicted proteins | sample YL17G05_0_MG_FD_204542 | JGI IMG/M metagenome (GOLD analysis project Ga0315276, IMG submission 204542) | Sediment microbial communities from Yellowstone Lake, YNP, Wyoming, USA - YL17G05_0 | ecosystem: Environmental > Aquatic > Freshwater > Lake > Sediment | place: USA: Wyoming | collected... | reverse complement strand
CGGTTTGCTGTAGACCACGTCGATGCCGTAGTCATCCTTGGCCATCTTGTCCCAGGTGGGCAAAGCCGGTGCATCAGGGGCATTCCAGCCGTTCCTGAACAGCAGTGTCCACGACAGGTTTTCATACAGCAATGCCCATTTCTTGGGTGCGAAACCCTTCAAAGCTACAATGCTCTTGGGGTCTGACATTGACATGATGAGGTTGCCCCAGGCGTAGTGGCCCGGTTCGGGGTTGAACTGTCGGAAGATCATCTTCTCTTTTTCGTAGTTCTTGATGATGGATTCCGTGACCTCCACGCCGCTGGCGCCGTTGCCAACCATGATATGCGGGAAATCTTTGTAGAGTTCAATGGTTTTCTGCTTGGCCGGCATGGTCATCTCAGTACGGCCTTCCACAGAATAGGCAACTACCTTGCTGCCCATGACCAGCCTGGTTACGCCGGCCACCGTCAGCGAGGCCTCGCCCTTGCTGTCTTCAACGACGAATTTTACCGGCCTGCCCATGATACCGCCCGCCGCGTTGATCTCCTCAACCGCCATAATCTGGGCGTCTATGCAGGGCTTGGTGCCGGGACCGGCCGCTGCGCCGACATAGCCGATCACAATCGGCCCTGTGTTGGGGCCTGAGGGTGCTGCCGGAGCGCATCCGGTAACCACCACTACAGCTACGAGTGTGATGATTACGAGTAATGATAGAATCGTGCCTTTGGACTTCATTGCCACCTCCTTATTATTGTGAAGCTATTATATCACATGGTGTCAATCAATCATGCGTATATTCGGAAATAGGGTTTACCAACTTTTTATATTCGGTGCAGGTTCTTAAATAGAAAAACCGGCTGCCCAAATCGGTGAGGGCAGCCGGTTTTATTAAATGACGGATTAAGTAGTTCTACCTATTTTAACGGGGGAGTGGTGCCGAGCCGGTCGAAGGTATAGGGCTTATCGGTCTTGATGCCGGCCAGGCGCTTGGCGATGTTCTTGGTGTTCTCCATGTTGTAGGCCCCCATGATGGCGATCTGCTCCATCCTGGGGGAGCCGCCGCCGTGCACACCCGCATACTGCATGACGCCCGAAGCCTCCGAGCAGGAGATGCCCTGCACCCAGGCGAAGGCCTTGAGGATATCCTGGACGTCCATATTGGGGTTGCGGGCCATGTATTTCTCGATAAAAGGCCTGGTCTCCTCGTTCACCCAGTCTGCCGGGCGGGGCAGGGTGGCAGGCATGCCGCCGGCTATATCGGCCAGGATATCGTATTCATGATAAATATTCAGTCCGGCGTGCCTCCGGCTGACGTTGCAATAGGTGATGTCGGGCACCCACGTGCCGGCGGGCGACTGGTAGCCGTTGATGGCGGCGGCTATGCCCGTCCCGTAGCAAAGCTCGGAGGTGCAGATGAGCTCGGCCAGCTTCTCCTTAACGTGGTGCTCCTTCTCGATACCGTTAACTTCGGCCATCAGCGCGGTGGCGCCGGTCAGCACATCGGTCATGGCGGGCTTGCAGCCAGTGTAGCTGTGCCTGTGATAGAGGGCGAAGAGCAAGGCCAGGTAGCCGCCCATCTCGGTTTCGCCGCACAGGAAGACGCGCTCCCAGGGGACGAAGACGTCGTCGAAGATGGTCATGGAATCGGCGCCGCCCCAGGGCCCAGGCCCGCTGTAGTTATCGGGATAATCGGGCATTGCGAAGCTGACTATCTGCTTGACGCCTTCGGCATCCGACGGGATGGTGAAGGCCACTGCCCAATCGCCCTCCTCCTTGGTGAGCGCCCGGGTGGGGATAACGTTTATCTGTTCCACCGCCGGAGCATAGGAGTTATGCACCTTGGCTCCGCGCACCACTATGCCGTCGCTCTTCTTTTCCACCACGCGCACGTAAAGGTCGAGGTCTTTCTGCTCGTGCGGCCGCCAGGGGCGGTTGCCCTTGACGTCGGTTTGGGCGCAGCAGGAGGTGCGGTCGTTGGTCTGGAAATCCCTCAGCCAGGTCTCGAACCTCTTGTGGTATTCGGTGCCGTATTTTTGGTCGGTGAGGTAGGTTATGACGGAGAGCGCGTTGGTGGAATCGATGCCCATGCAGCGGGCTATGCAGCCCCCCACCTGGTGTGAGGCCAGCCTGGTCATGCGCTGCTTGGCCAGCAGGTCCTGTATGCTGCGGTGGACATGGTTGAAGCGGTTTATCTTCTCACCCGTCAGGTGCGAGGTAGCGGTTAACAGGTCCTCGTACTGTTTGAGCTCGGGGTCGGTTATCATATCGTAGGTCTTGCCGATGATATTGACCGCGCCCTGCATATGCTTGTGCTCGCGGTCTATCAGCTTGCCGTTGTTGTACAGGTTGCGCCTCATCTTGCTCAGCCTTTTCCTGTATTCACTTGAAGTGATCATAACGCCTCCTGATCTCTGGTTTCATTTATTTATATCGTCATGCCGCCGTCGACAACAAGGTTCTGCCCGGTGATGAAGCCGGATTTGTCGGATGCCAGGAAGACCGCCGCATGGGCCATCTCCTCGGGTTCCGCAATCCGCTTGAGCGGTGTGCGCTCGAGTATGTGCTTGAGTATCTCAGGGTTTCCCCACAGCGCCTCGCTGAATACCGTCCTGGTCTCGCCCGGCGAGAGCGTGTTGGCCCTGATGCCGAACTGAGCCCATTCCTTGGCCATGACCCTGGTGGCCATATTGACGGCTGCCTTGCTGATGGAATAGATGGGCAAAATATCGGGGGTGACCCCGGCCGCCGAGGAGATATTGATGATGGCGCCGCCGCCGTGTTCGCGCATCACCCTGGCCACGGCCTGGCTAAGGAAGAAAAGCCCCTTGAGGTTGAGGTTCATGAGCGAATCCCAGGCGCGTTCGGACGCATCGATGGCGCTATCCATGGTCGGGTTGGTGGCCGCGTTATTGACCAGTATATCTATCCTGCCGAACTCCGCCCTGGCCTTATTGACCAGGCCGGTTATCTCATCCATGCGCCCGATATGGGCCGCCACCGGGAGTGACTTCCTGCCCAGCGCCCTGATCTCGGCCGCCACTTTCTCCAGGTCGGCCAGCTTGCGGCTGGCGATGACCATATCGGCGCCCGATTTGGCCATCTCGAGGGCGATGGCCCTCCCGATACCCCGGCTGGCGCCGGTGACCAGCGCTACCTTGCCTTTAAGTAATACATCCATAGGGTTTGCCTTCCTTAATTATTTTCCGCTGTTTAGCCGACGTACATGCCGCCGGTCACCACGATGTTCTCGCTGTTGATATAGCTGGAAGCATCGGAGGCCAGGAACACTACCACGTTGGCTACTTCTTCGGGTTCGCCGATGCGCCCCAATGGTATCTGCTTGACCGCCCAGTCCAGTATCTCGGGGAAGCCCCAGATGGGCTTGGAGAAGCGAGTACGTATGAAGGAAGGTGAGATGGAATTGCACCTGATTTTGTTGGGGCCCAGTTCGGTGGCCAGCATCCTGGTCATGTGGATCATGCCGGCCTTGCCGATGGCGTAAACAGCCAGCATGGGGTCGGGCCGCATGCCGCCGGCCGACGCAAGGTTGATGATGTTGCAGGGCAAGTTTTGCTCGATCATCAGTTTGGCTATGCCCAGGCTGAGGAAAAAAGGGCCTTTGAGGTTGACCGACATGACCTTGTCCCACAGCCTCTCGTCAGCCTGCAGCACCGGGCCGAAGAACGGGCTGACCGCTGCGCAGTTTACCAGTATATCGATCTTGCCAAAATCGGCCTTAGCCTTTTCAACCAGCTTGTTGACGTCGTCCATCACGCCCATGTCCGTTCCCGCCCATACCGCCTTCCTGCCCTTTTTCACCACTTCGCCGGCCAGTGCCGGCAGGTCATCGGTCTTCTTGTCGCACATTAATATGTCCGCCCCGGCCTCTGCCAGCTTGAGCACGGTTGCTTTGCCGATGCCGCCTCCGGCGCCTGTCACGAGGGCTATTTTGCCGAGTAAGGGTTTAGCTGCGTCTGCCATATAAATCTCCTCCGAAAAATATTAATTGACTGCTGTTCTGATGAATGCGCCGTATTCTATCAAACGCTTGATTTTTCGACAAACCGGTGCCAGGGGGTGCTACGGCAGTGCTGCCGGGTTCATCGCAAGCCTCCGCCCTCCGCGTAAATTCCCGCCGCCGAGGGGCTTATTACGCCCTGGCTACCGCATAATCTGCCCTCCATCGACATGAAGCACCTGGCCGGTGATGTTTTTAGCGTCATCTGACACAAAAAAGACTACAGCCTTGCCAATATCCTCAGGTGTCTGCTCTTTTCGCATGGGATTGCTGGGACGGACCGTGAATTTCAGCCAGTAATCCCTTGGAGTCATATTCTCCAAATCCACATCTGTAAAACGTGCCAGGGGCCGCGGTAGTTTCTCTCCTCTACCCCTGATTTCGCGTACGGTATCACGCATCTCCTTCAGGTTATTATCCGCTCCCCTCTCCCATAGCGGGGTATAAACGAATCCCGGGCAGACGCAATTCACATTAATGTTATAAGGCGCCAGCCCCTGTGCCAGTGACCAGGTCAGTGATATATCGCCCGCCTTCATAGCAGCGTATGGCATGTGGCCAGTATCCCCGAATCTGCCGGAAACCGACGATATGTTTACGATTTTCCCACTCTTCTGCCCGATAAAATACGGTGTCACCGCGTTGCTCAGCAGGACATGGCTCTTCAGATTGAGCTGATAATAACGGTCCCAGACATCCGGGCTAAAGCGGAGAAAAGCTGGAGCCATGGCAATATTTTGCTGTGATGCTTTATATTTTTCCATCATTTGCGACGTCTCAATGCTGACGCCGCCTACATTATTGACCAGGATATCTATCCTGCCGAAAAAGTCTACCGTATCCCTGACTGCCCCATTCACCTGGTTTTCCTCGGTCAGGTCAGCAGTTAAGGGCAGTGCCCTGCGTCCGATGGCCTTCACTTCTTCGGCAATATGGCTGGCAGCATCCCCATCGATGTCAATAACTGCAATATGCGCCCCTTCCTGGGCCAGGCAGCGGACAATGCCTTCCCCGATGCCCTGTGCACCGCCGGCAACGATCGCGATTTTATCTTTTAGCCTGATAGCCGTTACCTCCTGATTCTTTACTTGGGCGAGTGGTTCACGCATTATACAGCACTTGCCGGTATGTGGTCAGGGAGGTGTCAAAAGACCGTCTTCCGCAAGCGCGCTTTTGAGCGCCGTTATGCCATCAGTCTCGAGGGCTTTTTTCATGGCCGCGATGGCCACTTCCAGCTGGCTGTCGCTTGGCTGGCGCGTGGTCAGGGCCTGCAGCCACAGGCCGGGCAGGAGCAGCCAGTGGACGAAGCGGTTATGGCTGTAAGCGGCCTCGAATTTGATCAGCTCGTAGCTGATAGCGGCGATGATGGGGATAAGCAGGATGCGTGACATTATGCTGGTCCAGATATCCGGCCGTCCCAGCAGGGCGAAGACCAGGATGGACAGTACCAGTACCACCAGCAGGAAACTGGTGCCGCAGCGCGTGTGGGCGGTGGAATAATGCCTGACCGGGCTTACCTCGAGGGGCACACCGGCCTCGTAGGCGTTGACCGACATATGCTCGGCCCCGTGATAGGCAAAGACCTCGCGGATGTCCTGCATGAAGGCGATAAGGGCCAGGTAAACGATAAAAAATATAATGCGAATGATTCCTTCAACAAGGTTGCTGACCAGGGCAGAGGATATGAAGGGATCCAGCAGGCGGGCTGCCAGCAGGGGCAGTACAAAGAACAGGGCGACCGCCAGCACCACTCCCAGCGCCACGCTGCCCCAGATCATGACCGGGGTGATTTTCTCCTGCTCTGTCTCAGTGGAGACCTGCGCCGAGTACATCAGGGCACCGGTGCCCAGGACGACGGCCTCGATGAGGGCGATGATGCCCCTGATAAAGGGGACCTCCCGCCATTTGCCTTTATAGAGGGTAGCCAGGGGTCGGCTGCTGATGTCGATGCTGCCGTCCATTTTTCGCACAGCTATCGCTATGCTGTTGCGGCCGCGAATCATCACGCCGCCCATCAAGGCTTGCCCGCCGTAGTAAAAAGGTTTAGCTTGTTTCATCAGGTAAAAAAAAGGGGCGGCTACCTGACCGCCCCTTGAGTAACTGCGAAGTTATGCTGCTATGCCTTTTTCTCGCGCTTGTATTTCTTGTTGAAGCGTTCCACGCGGCCGGCCGTGTCGATAATCTTCTGCTCGCCGGTGAAGAAGGGGTGGCACTTGTTGCAGAGCTCGACCTTGAGGGTCTGCCTGGTGGAGCCCGTGGTAAAGGTATTGCCGCACGAGCAGGTCACGTTGGCATCTGTAAAATACTTTGGATGGATCTTCTCTTTCATGATGCTTGTCCCGGGTAAACGCTGACCTTTTTCTTGTTCTTGGCGTGTGGTTCAAATGTGACCAGGCCGTCTATCGTGGCAAAGAGTGTGTGATCCCTGCCGCAGCCGACATTGGTGCCCGGGTGTATGCGGGTGCCACGCTGCCTGACGATGATGGTGCCGGCACGCACAACTTCCCCGCCGAAGCGTTTGACCCCCAGCCGCTTGGGATTACTATCGCGGCCGCCGCGTGTACTGCCGCCGCCTTTTTTATGTGCCATTAGTTGTCACCTCCGCTGGCGGCTTTGGCTTTGGCGGTCTTTTTGGTGACCTTGCTGCCCGGCTTGATGATCTCTTTTATCAGCAGCCTGGTATAAGGTTGCCTGTGGCCGGTTTTCCTGCGTTCGCGCACCTTACTCTTGTAGCGGAAGACTATGATCTTGCGGCTCTTGCCCTGCTCGATACAGGTGGCGATGACCTTGGCCCCTTCAATAACAGGTGTGCCGATGATCACTTCCTCACCGTCGGCAATCATCAGTACCGGGCTTAACTCAATGTCCTTGCCCTTTTCGACTTGCAGGAGCTCGACGTTGATGACCTGGCTGGTCCTGACCCTGAACTGTTTGCCGCCGGTGGCGACTATAGCGTATGAATTGCTCATTTCCTCATTCCTGTGAAAAACAATAACCGTATAAATATATCAGCGGGTCGCCTTCGTGTCAAATATTGCGGCGCAGCGGTATTGTTGGAACGCGTATTTGGCCAATGAGTGAGGAAAACCGCGGTTATTTTAGCAGCTGCCGGGCGAGGCCTCTTCATGGCCGGCTATGTCGCTGTGCTTCATGTAAACCAGGTCGCTGGTCACGCTGTCGCGCGCCAGGTAGCCGCCCTCAACGCGGCTGACCACCATGAACCAGCGGCCGTCTTCATTCTTTATCTTTACAGGTTGGAGGGAAAATTCCATTTTTCGTTTTCTTCCTTTCGCTTAGCTGGCCGAATATTTTAGCACTTACCGCCGGGAATGCAAGGTTACAGGGCGAGCGCTACCTCAGCGCCCTTCTCCACCGCGGCCAGGATTTTGCCCGGTTTGGCCGCGTCGCCGATCACGTAAACCTCTGGCACCAGTCCTTTAACCTGCGCCTCGAGGTCGTTCACAGTGGTAGCCCCGGTTGCCAGCACGATGGTGTCGAAGGGGCCGAGCTTCTGTTCACCGCCCGGAGAATCGATGGTAACAGCATCGCCGGCTATTGATTTGACCGTAGCCTGGGTGAGTATTTTCACCTGCTTCTCCTTGAGGCGTTTGCGCAGGAAGAAGCGCGCGGCCGGGCCGATATCGTGGGCGGTGTATTTGAGCATCTCCACGATAGTGACGTCCTTGCCCTGGCCGGCCAGGTAGTCCGCCGTCTCGCAGCCGACCAGGCCTCCGCCGATGACAAGCACATTCTTGCCGACCTCTTCGAAGCAGAGCGCTTTGCGCGCGCTCATTACATTCTTGCCGTTCACACCGGGTATATTGGGGATGGCCGGCTCCGAGCCGGTGGCGATTATCAGCACGTCCGGCATGGCCTGTTTGACCATGTCCGCGGTCAGTTGCTGCCCGCAACGGATATCCACGCCCAGCTTTTTGAGAGCGTCAATGCGGGACCTGGCCACCTCCCGGTAAACCTCCTTGCCGGGCGGTATGGAGGTGAGTTTGGTCTGCCCGCCGAGGTAACCGTCTTTCTCATATAGCGTAACTTTATGTCCGCGCAGGGCTGCCGTGCGCGCGGCCTCCAACCCGCCGGGACCTCCGCCTGCCACCAGCACCTTTTTTGGTTTGGCGGCCTTGGGCTGGTCATATTGCTCCTCCCTGCCGCAGGCAAGGTTCTGCACGCAGGTGATGGAAGGCCTCAGCCAGATGGCCAGGCCCTCGATGCAGGCTTCATTGCAGGAGAGGCAGGTGACGATCTCGTTTTCCCTGCCTTCCCTGACCTTGTTCGGCCACTCGGGGTCGCTGAGCGACTGCCTGCCGATGTGCACGATGTCCGCCTTGCCAGACTTGATGATATCGGCAGCCACGGATGGCGCATTGATGCGGCCTGCCACCAGCACCGGCACTTTGAAGGACTGTTTAAATTTCAGGGATGTCTCCGCGTTGAAGCCCTGCGGCATATCGGGCGGCGCGCTGGTATACTGGGCTGATTCATATACACCGATGGAGACGTCCACGGCATCTATGCCGGCCTCCACCAGTTTTTTCATGGCCTCGATGCTCTCGGGTACGGTCCGTCCCAGCGGCACAGCCTCGTCGGCGCTGATACGGAAGAGCAGGGGGAAGTCCGGCCCGGCCAGTTCGCGCGCCCTTTTGACTATCTCCAGCGGGAAGCGCATGAAGCCTTCAAACCCGCCGCCGTATTCGTCGGTGCGCTTGTTGGCATAGGCCGACATGAACTGGGCTATCAGGTAGCCGTGCGCCCCGTGCAGTTCGGCGGCGTCGCAGCCTGCCTCCCTGGCGCGGCGGGCGCCCTGGGCGTATTTCTCCACCATGTCTTTTATCTCAGCGATGGTCATGGCCTGGGGAACCTGGCGCAGCACCGGGTCCGGCACGTCCGAGGCCGATATGGGGGCTTTGCCGCCGATGAACATGGGGAAGGTGCTGCGGCCCGGGTGATACAGCTGCACAACCAGTTTTGTGCCGTATTTATGCACGGCGTCCGCCAGCTTGCGGAATCCGGGGATAAGCCTGTCATCGTGCAGGCATAGCTGGTGCCCGCTGCCCAGCCCCCGTTCACCGTCGATGGCGGTCACCTCGACTATGATCATGCCGAAGCCGCCCTTAGCGCGCTGCTCATGGTATTTGATCAGCCTGTCCGAGACACCGCCGCCGTCGGCGGCGAATCCGCTGCCCATGGGCGGGACGGCCAGGCGGTTTTTAACCTCCAGGCTATTGATTTTTATGGGCTGAAAGAGGACAGCGTATTTATCTGACATGGGGGGACTCCTTAAATGTGAAATTTTGCGATGACATAATAGGATAGCACTTAATCAGGGGGAAAGGGCAAATTCGGGCATTTCAGGACTGCTGAAAAAGAAATCCCAAATACTAATTTCTAAAGTCCAAACAATATCAAAATTCAAATTTTCAGTTTGGAGTTTAGAGCTTTGAATTTGTTTAGGATTTAGGGTTTAGAATTTAGAGTTTAACCTGTGGGGACGGGCCTTCAGAGCCTGTCCGTTTTCACTCAAACCCTGTCCGCAATGACATTTTAGATAGGTAGCAGGTTCAGCAATCCTCCGGCGGTCAGGCCGGCCAGGATCATGATGCCCAGGGATTTGAGCAGGTTCCAGAAGCCCATCTCCCGGAACATGATGGCCAGGGTAGCGATGCAGGGGAAGAACATCACCAGCACCGCGCTGCTGACGACAAGCTGCTTGGCGGACAGGCCCAGCGGGGCCAGCAGCGCCATGGCGGCATCCATGCGGAAGAAGGCGACGAAGATGGAGGCTATGGCGTTCCTGGGCAGGCCAAGCAGGCCGCTGACCACCGGGGCGGTGAAGTTGGCGATGGCCTCAAAAACGCCGGCCATGTTGAGCACATTGATGACCGGTATGGCTATGATCATGATGGGTACGGCCTCGATGATGAATCCCCGCACCCTCAGCCAGAGCTTCTCCATGGTCAGCTTCCAGGGAAACAGGCGGTAAGGGGGGATCTCGATGAGAAGCTCCGGCGTGAAGCCCTTCACCATGAGATTAAGCAGGATGCCGATGATGACCCAGGCCAGCAGCAGGGTGGCGTAGATGATGGCCACGTACTGTATGCCGTGCTGGCCGACAATGCCCAGGATGAGCGCCTGCAGTGAGGCGCAGGGCACGGCGATAGCGATGAGCGTCATGGCAATGAAGCGTTCCTTGCGGCTCTCCAGCACTCGGGTGGCCAGCATGGCCGGCACGTTGCAGCCGAAGCCCAGTATGGTGGGGATGATGGCATAACCGTGCATGCCGAAGCGGTGCATGATGGTATCTATCATCACCGCCAGGCGAGGCAGGTATCCCGTATCCTCGAGCAGGCCCAGCGCGAAGTAAAAGGTGATGATGTAAGGCAGTACCAGGGCGAAGGGCACATAGAGGGCCGTGGTCAGCAGCCCCCACGATTCCACGAAATCGATTTGGCCGTTGACCAGCCTGCCGATTAAAATATCGTGCCAAAAGCCGCTGCTGCCCGTCAGCGTGCTTACCCACGATACCACCGGCAGCCAGAGAGTTTTGAAAATAGGGTCGGCCAAGAAGCGGTAGAGGGCGTCCCCGCCATAGCGCACGAACAGGAAAACTGCGACGGCGACCAGCAAAGCTATGATGGTGCCGGGCAGGGGTTTAACCGTAGCGTCGGCCAGGGTTTCCCCGAAAGTATGGTGGCGGTGCGTGACCTGTTGAGCCCGCCCGATTATCTCGCCGATGCGTGCCCAGCGCTCCTCCCTGGAACTGGCGGGGTTGGCACACATCACGGCATGCGGGATGCTTTCCACCAGGTCCTTGACGCCTTCGCCGGTCGTGGCCACGGTGGGTATAACGGGCACACCCAGCATCTTCTCAAGCATGCCTAAATCTATATTGATGCCGATATGGCGGGCATCGTCCCAGACATTGAGGGCTACGATTACAGGTATCCGTTCCTCGAGGAGCTCCAGCGTCAGGTATAAATCGCGCTCCAGGTTGGTGGCGTTGACAACATTGATGATGATGTCGCCTGCCCTGAGCATCTCACGTGCAACTTCGCCGGCCTTGCCTGAGCTTTCCAGGGAATAGACGCCGGGCGTGTCGATCACATCAGCCTTTTGCTGGCCTACCTGAATGTTACCGGAGGAGAAGCCGATGGCGGTGCCCGGGTAGTTACCCGAGATGACGTGGGAACCCGTCAGGCGTGAGAAGAGGACGCTCTTGCCCGCGCCGGGATTACCGGCAAGCAGTACTTTCATCTATGACGCCGCCCGGTACCACCAGTATTTTATCCGCGATGCCGCGTCCCAGCGAAACCTGCACGTTGTCGATGCGGACGGTGATGGGACCGCGCATGTACATAGAACAGAACCGCGTGATGCGCTTGCCCGGCCGGATGCCCATGGCCATGAGCTTCTCCGCCAGGTTGCGGCCGCCCTCCACTGCCGATACCACCGCCTGCTGGCCGTCCTTCATCTGTGATAGCGTAATCAAACCGTTTTCCATGCTCAATCCCCGCATTGCCGGCAGTAGCCGCTCAGGTTCATTTCCGCGCTGACGATTTTGAAGCCGCCGGCCCTGGCGACCTCGTCCCTGACCTTTTGCACCAGTGGATATTCAAATTCGATAACGGCCCCGCATACTATGCAGACCAGGTGGAAGTGGCTGGCGTTATGCCCGGCCTCATAGTGGTGGTGCTCCTGGCCAAGGTGCGATTCAACCACCAGTCCGAGTTCCTTAAATTTACCTATAGCCCGGTAGACGGTGGAAAGGTTGATGTGCGGGCTCTTGCGGCGCGCCCTGGCGTAAATCTCGTCTGCTGCAAGGTGCCCGCCCCCGCGGCTGATGATATCAAATACCAGGGCACGCTGGGAGGTCATGCGCGTGCCGGGGCTTTTGAGGGCCTTTTTATCGAGCTTCATACCATTAATATTAATGCAAATGCGAATTATTTGCAATAAAGGTATAGAAATGAGTAGTATATCATTTTGAAATCTCAAGTTTTTGACAGGGATCCTTACGCTGTAATTCTCGGCAGACGTGGTGGTTTTAAAGGTGGTAAAGCCAGGGCAGAGCAGTTAACACCGGAACAACGGAAAGAGATAGCTAAGAAAGCTGCTGCTAAACGATGGGTAAAGAAAGCTACTTAAGTATTTAATACCAAACTAAAGGTTTAACTATGGTAGTTCCATCTAATAAGACTACCGGATCAGGGAACTGATTATTTTTGTAGCTATCCACATGTATTTTGAATGATCTAGGTGCGATACCCATGAACTCTTCGTTCTTTCTGCCAAAGGGGAACGCCATTAAAATTTGATTATTAGGGAACATCCTATTTGTAGTTTCTATTGCAGGTATAATATCGGTATCACCTGTAATTAATACAACGGTCTCGCAGTCTTTATTTGATAGTACTTCCAACAGCTTTACTGCAATACCAACATCCGTTGCTTTTTCTTCGTGTTTTATAAATATTCTGTTGCACTTAGAGCATCTAACTTTCTTAGGTTTAAATACACCTAGTATTGGTTCAACGCCGGTAGAGTCCAGACATTCAATGTATTTGGCATGCCTTTGTAATATGTCAGCATCCCCCAAATGGTAAGCATAGGCTGAAAAATAGTATATTTTCTCCAGATTTGCGCCACCGCCGACGTTAGATAGAAATGAGGAGCAAAAGGCATTAATATCAAGCCATTTCAGGCAAGGAATATTGAGTCGATAACTAATGTCGCAAATAGAGTGATATAGATTGAAACCATCAATCAGAAATATCACTCTGTTCATGACTCTATTAAAGGAAAACCCCCCAGACCGCGACCTGGGGGGGGCCGGTCAGATTACTCCGCCGGTGGTGATGTCTATATTATTATTATAATGATACCCTTTGTCAAGAAAATGTCGCCCAATTGATAAACTACCTGCAAATGAATATGCAAGGGCTTTAATTTGTTAGGGTCATAGCGGGTGGTTACGCACCGGTCAGGACGGCCAGCAGATGCCCGGCTTTTGCGGCCGCACGTCCTCTGTGGCTGATGCGGTTCTTGATTCCGGGTGGCAGCTCGGCGATGGTCTTATTGTAGTCCGGCAGGTAGAAGATGGGGTCATAGCCGAAACCGTTATCGCCTTTTGGCTCGAGCGCGATGAAGCCCTCGCAGGTCCCCTCAGTGGTCTGGGTCAGCTTGCCCGGTTGAGCGATGGCGATGACGCACCTGAACCTGGCCTGCCGCCTGTCCTGCGGGATATCCCTGAGCTTGTTTAAGAGGAAGTTGACTCGCTCCGGGTCGGTAGCGTTATCGCCGGCGTAGCGTGAGGAGCGCACTCCGGGTTCCCCTCCCAGTGCATCCACCTCCAGCCCGGAATCGTCCGCTAACGTAAGAAGCCCGCTCAAAGCCGCGTAAAACTCGGCCTTGGAGCGGGCGTTCCCTTCAAATGTATTATGGTCCTCTTCAGCTTCACGGCTGATGCCGGCCTGGTTGAGCGTTATCAGCTCGAGATCCAGCCCTTTGAGCAGGTCCCGGTATTCGGCGGCCTTGCCCTTATTGGTGGTGGCCAGCAGCAGCCTGGGCATCGGGTTTATTAAAGCTTCTCGAAGCGTTTGGCCAGCTTCTTCATAACCTGGGGCATGGTTGTGTATTCCATCTCGTCCAGCGGCAGCCTGTGGGGTTCGAAGGGGCCGTGCCGCCTGAGCATGTCCGCCATGTCCATGGCCATTTGACGGGCATTGTCGAAGGCCACGTCGTCGAACATGTCCACCGGCCCGACCAGCTTGCCTTCGGCGAGCTGGAAGCCCGCGGCGATAACGCGCGGGGGGCCGTCGAAACGTGTGGGGTTGCTTCCCTTCACGGATACGGGAGTGAGCGGGCCGTTGTGCGAGCCGCGCATCCATCCCTCCACGATATGCGGGCGGGCGAAGGGTTCCAGCACCTCGCCGACCGCCGGGAAGATGCCCTGTGCCCTGACGATGCAGACCGGGTCATCCTTGCCCACGTAGCGCCCGGCCAGCAGGGACAGCTTCTGCGTGGATGAGGTAGCGGCTATCTCTCCTGTTTCGCGGGAGTAAACCGACTTTACGCTATAGCGCGACGGCGCGCCGATGAAGACCAGCATATCGTAGATCTCGTCGGGGCAGTTGAACATGATGCGTTTGCTTTCTTTGACATCATGCACTTCGAACTTGAAGCCCGAGTGCATGTTGGAGGAGATCACCAGGCCGATAGTGTTGAAGGGGTCGCAGAACATGGAGTAAAGCGGCAGGTTCCAGGCGCCGGAGGCAGTCTTATCGGCCATGAAGATGATGACCGGCTCTGCCTCGCGCTCGTTGATCTCCATCTCGGCCACGCCCGGCCCCTGGCCCTTGACGTTGCCGGAGAAGGCATCGGAGAGCAGGTCCTGTCCCGCGCCGTGCAGTTTCAATTTTTTAGCGACTGCGGTACAGCTCTTGAAGGCGTTCCAGGCCATCTCGTGGACCTTGCTGTTGTCGATGCCGCGCCTGTGCGTCATGATGAACTGCAGGTCGTCGCCGCAGCGGGTAACGTGGTAATCGATGAGCAGCCCGGACTTTTTGGCTTTGGCCATGCAGGCCTCGCCCTCCGCCATCAGGTCGGGATGCATGCTGCAATGTCCCACCCATCCCCCTATATCAGCCTTGATTACACTTAGAGTGACTTTCATTAGGCCTCCTTCGAATGATATTTATTATTAACTGCCCGTGAAACCAGGCATACTAAACGGAATTGCTTATATGAGTAAGTACGCCCGGGAGCATTACAATCTGTTAAGTGATGGGGAAATGCCTGCCCGGCCTCAGATTGTATCAGATGATTGAATTTGATGTCAATGCAAATCAGCGTGCTATAATTTGGGTGAGGAGAAAGTACGGTCATGGCTGAGGCCCTGCTTTACGACAGGCTTGACGGGCAAGGTGTGCGCTGCAACGTTTGCCTGTGGCGCTGCCGCATAAACCCCGGCAAGGCGGGCGTATGCGGTGTGAGGCGGAATGAAAAAGGGTCGTTACAACTGTTAAATTACGCCAGGGTCTCCTCTGTAGCCGCCGACCCCATCGAGAAAAAACCCCTCTTCCATTTCTTCCCCGGCAGCTCCGTGCTGTCCTTCGGCACGATCGGCTGCAATTTCCATTGCATACATTGCCAGAATTGGGAGATAGCCTGCGTCGATGACCCCGCCTCCGCAGGGCATGCCCTGCGCGAGGTAACGCCGCAGGAGGCGGTGAAGCAAGCCCAGAAGAACGGATGCTCCGGGCTGGCCTGGACCTACAACGAGCCGGCAACCTGGTTCGAATATACGCTCGATTCAGCCAGACTGGCGCACGCCAACGGTCTTTACACGGTTTATGTCACCAACGGCTACATGACGCCCGGGGCGCTGGACACCATCGGGCCCTACCTCGATGCCTGGCGGGTGGATGTCAAGGGCTTCTCCGATAAACTGTACCTTGGCCTGGCTAAAATCAAAAACTGGCGAGGCATACTGGAAACTGCCGTCAGGGCCAAAGACAAATGGGATATGCACGTAGAGGTGGTGACCAACGTCATCCCTTCGCTGAATGACGACGATGAACAACTGGCCGGCATCGCCAAATGGATAAAGGAGAAGCTGGGTGAACTGACTCCCTGGCATGTTACACGCTTCTACCCCCACCATGGACTGATGCACATACCGCCTACCCCGGTCGCTACGCTGGAGAGGGCGTATAAAATCGGCAGGGAAGCCGGGCTGCGCTTCGTTTACACGGGCAACATGCCCGGCCATAAATATGAGAACACCGCCTGCTATAAATGCGGCAATATGGCTATAGAGCGGGTGGGGTATGATATCAAGGTGACCGGCCTTAAGGGTTCAAGCTGCGCCAGGTGCGGTGCCGACCTGAATATCCGCAATAGCATAAAAACAGGGGTGAAGCCATGATAAGGGAAGCTGCGGTCGCGGGGCAATTCTACCCGGGCTGGCCGGCTGAGCTCAAGGAGACTATTGGATATATGACCTCGCGGGAGGAGGCCAAAAGGGATGTAGTGGGGGTGGTATCACCGCATGCCGGCTATATCTACTCCGGGCCGGTGGCGGGTGCGGTCTTCTCCCGCATAAACTTCACCGATACCTTCATCCTGATCGGCCCCAACCACCGCGGGGCGGGCAAGCCCTTCAGCATCACCACTGCAGGCAGGTGGAAGACCCCGCTCGGTGAAGTAGGGATCAACGCGGAACTGGCCGGGGCGATACTCAAGGCCTCGGGGCAACTGGAGGCCGATACTCTTGCCCACCGCTATGAGCATTCCCTCGAGGTTCAGGTACCTTTCCTGCAGTATTTCATGCCCGGCGTGAAGATAGTGCCCATCCTGCTGTCACATGCGCGGCCGGATGTTTACGAGGAGGTAGGCCGGGCGGTTGTCCAGGGGCTCAGGGAGACGGGGGAGGAGGCGGTCATCGTAGCCAGCAGCGACATGACCCATTACGAGCCGCACGAAAAGGCCAAAGCCAAGGACAGGCTGGCCATCGATGCCATCCTCGCACTCGACGCGGACGAACTGGTCAGGTGCATCGCCAGGCACGATATCAGCATGTGCGGCTATGCGCCGGTCATCAGCCTGATCACGGCATCCAAAGAGCTGGGAGCGAAGAAGGCCGAACTGGTCAAGTACCAGACCAGCGGCGACAGTTCGGGGGATTACTCCAGCGTGGTGGGCTACGCCGGCATAATCATCAGAAAATAAGAGGTGCGGATATGGAGAATCAAAGGCATCCGTTGGTGAAGTTGGCCAGGCAGGCGGTGGAAAGCTACGTGCAAAAGCACGTTGTGATCGAGCCCGGGGAGCTTGCGCCGGAGATGAAAGAGCGGGCCGGTGTATTCGTTTCCCTCAAGAAGCACGGGCAGCTGCGCGGCTGCATCGGCACCTTCGAACCGACGCAGGCCAGCGTGGCCGAGGAGATAATCCAGAATGCCATATCTTCGGCTACCGGTGACCCGAGGTTCAGTCCGGTCAGTCCATCCGAGCTAGGCAGCCTAGATTACAGCGTTGATATCCTGACGCATCCTGAGCCGGTGGAAGACAAAACGCAGCTTGATGCGAAAAAATACGGTGTTATCGTGGCAGCCGGCCCGCGGCGCGGGCTGCTGCTGCCTGACCTGGAGGGCGTGGACAGCGTGGATATGCAGATCTCCATCTGCCGCCAGAAGGCGGGCATCATGCCATCCGAACCGGTCAAGTTGTACCGCTTCGAAGTCAGGCGCTACCGCTAAAAGGCGGTTGCCATGGCATCCTCTATCTGTTATGGTATATAACAAGGGTATGTGTTGGACTTTTATGTGTGAAATCAGCCGGCTGGCAATATTGTCCCTGTGTGGGGCCACCCGGAGGCAAACGATATGAAGCTGGTGGTTATCGGGATAGGCGATTGCGGCAGCAATATCGCGGCGGAATTCGTGCGGCTGGGGAACCGCGCCAGGGCTGAGTCCGGCGTGGACGTGCTGGTGCGCTCTTACGCCATTAACGACGACCAGGCGCAATTGAACGCCCTGCGCAAGGTCGGGGATAAGCTGATCACCATACAGTTGCCACCGCCGGCCGGGCCGGGCAGGGAATCGGAGGCCGGGGCGGAGATGATGCGCGCCAATGGCGACCGCGCCCTTGCCACCATGCGCGCCGGGGAGTTCTTTGAGACGGACGCTTTCATGCTGGTGGCCAGCAGCGCAGGCTGCGTTGGATCCGGCGGCATATCCATACTGGCCAGGAAATTCAAGGAAAGGTATGTGAATAAGCCGGTATATGCCCTGATCGTCCTGCCGCTGACCGCCGAGAGCAATGTGCCAACCTATGTTTACAACACCGCGCTGTGTCTTAAATCCATCGATAAAACCGCCGACGCCGTGTTCCTCTTCGACAATGAGAAGGTGATGTCGGAGGCCAGCATCAAATCCGCGGCCTCCAACGATGCTCTCAACCGCGAGATAGTAACGCCCTTCTTCGACCTGCTGCGCGCCAGCGAGAATGTCGACCAGAAATTCCTGGGCACCAGCAACATCGGTATCGGGGACATTGTGCAATCCCTGAACGGCTGGACCGCTATCGGGTACGGCAAGGCGCAGATATCCGCGTACGGGCTTTCCCTTTTCAAGCGCGGCGACCATTTCGAGAGCAAGGGCGAGGAGACGGTCAAGGCCATGGAGGCCATGAGCTCAGCGCTCAGCCATTTCTCCATACAGTGCCGGATGGAGGACGCCCGCAAGGCCCTGTACCTGCTCTGCGTGCCCGGCAAGAACGCCAATATCAATATGGCGCGGTCGGTGGGCAACCGCATGCGCGAGCTTACCAACAACGGCGAGGTGAGGGGCGGCGACTTTTACGGAGTCAAGGACCACGCCTCCGTGACACTCATCGCGTCGCGCATAACCTACCTGGAAAAGGTCAAGGACTATTACGAGCGGGCTTCAAAGGCGGTGGAAGAACTCAAGCAAAAAGAGACACCGCAGCCATGACCCTTTTCGACCTCGGCTCTCCCGACCTCAGAGGGAATAAAGAAGCCGGGGACAAGCAGCAGCCAGCCGATAATTCCACAATGCCCCTGGCGGCGCGCATGCGTCCACGCAATTTCGCCGAGTACGTAGGCCAGCAGCACATCATCGGTGAGGGCAAGGTGCTGCGCAGGACAATCGAGTCAGACCAGCTGCCGTCCATCATTTTGTGGGGGCCTCCCGGCAGCGGCAAGACCACCCTGGCACAGGTCATCGCCAACGTGTCGAGCTCATATTTCGTGCCGATGAGCGCGGTCACGGCCGGCGTGGCCGACCTGCGCCGCGTTATCGACGAGGCGCGCAAGAGGCGCAAACAGTCCGGGCAGCGTACCATCCTCTTTATCGACGAGATACACCGCTTCAACAAGGGACAGCAGGATGCCGTACTGCCGTACGTGGAGAACGGCGAGGTAACCTTTATCGGCGCCACCACTGAGAACCCTTCCTTCGAGGTCATCTCGGCTTTGCTCTCACGCTGCCGCGTCTATACACTTAACGCCCTGCCGGACGACGACGTCCGTACCATTGTAGAGCGTGCCCTGGCGGACGCTGAAAACGGGCTGGCGGATTTGAAGGTTAACCTGGCGCCGGATGCCCTGCAGACGCTGGTCAGCATGGCCAACGGCGATGCGAGGGTAGCGCTCAATGCGCTTGATATGGCGGCCCGGTCCGTGAGGATGGGCGCGGACGGTATCAGGCTGGTTGCTTTGAACGACATCGAGGAGTCCATGCAGAAGCGGGCGCTGCTCTACGATAAGGCCGGTGAACAGCATTACGATCTCATCTCAGCCCTGCACAAGACTTTGCGCGGCTCCGATCCCGACGCCGCCCTCTACTGGTTGGGGCGTATGCTGGAGGCCGGCGAGGACCCGCTGTACATTGTGCGCAGGTTGATACGCTTCGCCTCCGAGGACGTCGGCATGGCCGACCCCCAGGCGCTGGTGGTCTGCGTGGCTGTGCAGCAGGCGGTGCATTTCGTGGGCATGCCCGAGGCCAACCTGGCGCTGGCCCAGGCCGTGGTTTACTTAGCCACCGCCCCCAAGAGCAATTCCCTCTATACCGCTTACGGCCGGGTACAGGAGGACGTGGAGACGACGCGCAATGACCCCGTACCCCTGCATCTGCGTAACGCGCCAACCGGGCTAATGAAGAACCTGGGATACGGGAAAGGATATAAATACGCCCATGAATACGAGGGGAATTTCGTCGAGCAGCAAAACCTGCCGGATGCCATGAAAGGCAAACGCTACTACTTTCCCACCGAGCAGGGCTTCGAGAAGACGGTTCTGGCCAGGCTGAAGGCCTGGTGGGGCGCGCGGATGGAGACAAAGGAATGAAGCCGCAGCATATCATATTTCCTTGCGGTGAGATCAAGCTGGAGGGACTTTACTATGGCATCGAAGCACAGGTGCCCGTGCCGGCGGTGGCCGTCTGCCATCCCCACCCGCTTTACGGCGGCTCGATGCACAACAATGTCACATATGCCGTCGCCGATGCCCTGGTGAAATCGGGTATAGCCGCCCTGCTTTTCAATTTCCGCGGCGTGGGCAGGAGTGGGGGCAGGCATGGCGGCGGGACCGCCGAACAACAGGATATATCAGCGGCGCTTGGCTGGCTGCAGGGACAACCAAATGTCGATAAAGAGAGGCTCGGCCTGGCGGGATACTCGTTTGGCGGCGGTGTGGCCCTGCCGGTGGCCTGCGCGGATGAACGGGTCAAGTGCGTCGCGCTGATTTCGCCTTATTTTGAGAGTTCGCCCATCTCCTTGCTGAGGGGCTGTGCGAAACCCAAGCTGATCATTGGCGGCGGCCATGATGATATGGTGCCTGTGTCTGATGTTGAGCTATATGGTGCGGAGGCCGCAGAACCAAAAGTATGCGAGATAATAAAAGGCGCCGACCATTTCTGGGGCGGTTACGAGGGGCCGATGGCGGATAAGGTGGCCAGCTTTTTCCGCTCATCATTGCGAGCGTAGCGAAGCAATCTGTTTAATCGAATTTTTGCTGTCACAGGATTGCCACGTCGCTACACTCCTCGCAATGACGTTTTTGGACGTGCCGTAGGATTGCTTCGTACCTGCGTTCCTCGCAATGATGTTTTTGTGGGGCTTTTCTCAATGACAGCCTTACGGTATATACCCGTGGCTTTGCATCGCGCGCAGTCCTGCGTTGGCTGATTCGATTATGTCGGGGTCCGTCGAGACCTTAATCACCATCCTCAGGTCGGCCGCTGAGAGGTCATAATAGTTGAAATTCTTGGTCGTGATGGCAGTTAATTCATAGGCGACGGCGCGGTTATAGTAGGCCTCGGCGAGGTTTGGGTCCAGCGAGATGGCTTTAGCAAGTATTGTGAAAGCCTCCTCGAGTTCGCTGTTCACGATGAGCATTTCGCCCAGTGTGACGTAGGCGCGGGCGTAGTTGGGGTCGAGTTCCACTGCCTTCCTGCCTGCTTGTACGGCCAGGTTGAGTTCCTGTTTGCCCCTCAGCGCCACCGCGCGTTCCAGGTGTATACCGCCAGCATCGAAGCGAAAGGGGTCAAACGAAGCCGTCGCTGAGCCAGCGGGTGGGTTCAAGGCCAGGGCGCGGTTGAGGTCGTCCAGAGCCTTATCGAAATCCTCATTGGCATTATAGAGGTGGCCGCGGTAGAAGTAGGCCATGGCGTCCGTATCATCCAACTCGATGGCCTTGTTGAGGTCGGTCAGCGCCTCTCCTCTTTGCTTGAGTTCGATCTCGAGGAAGCCGCGCAGCTTGTAGGCCTCCGCCATGTCGGGGTCGATTGTTAGCGCGCTGGTGAATTCCTGCATGGCGCCCGTGATATTGTCGGTATAAACATATATCTTACCGCGGTAATTGTAAGCCGGCGCCAGGTTATGGTTGACGGCCAGCGCGGCGTTCATATCGGCCAGCGCGTTCTTCATGTCGCCTTTAGCGTAATAGGCCGCGCCGCGGTTAAAGTATGCGTTGTGGAGGTTTGGATTCAGGGCAATAGCCTTGCTGCCTGCCTCGATGGCCTTGTCCCATTCCCCCTTGTGCACGTAGAGCCAACTCAGGTTGGAGAAGGCCATTGTTGCGCCCGGGTCCAGCGCAACAGTCTTATTCAGGTCGGCGATGGCGGGGTCGAATTGTTCCCTGGCCAAATAGGCGAAGGCACGGTTCTGATAGTTGTCGGCGCGGTTGGGGTCGAGCTGTATGGCCTTGCTGAGGTCGGCGATGGCCAGGTCCCATTCCGCACGGGCGTTATAAACCGCGCCGCGGTGGGTGTAGGCCGCCACTATATTGGGGTTACGCTCGATGGCCCTGGTGTAGGCAGCGATAGCCTCCACGAACTGGCCCTGGTCGTAGTAGGTGTCGCCCTGCTTGAGGTACTCCGTGGTAGGGTCACTGCAGGAGGTCAATATTAAAGTTGCCGAAATAATCAAAGCAACCAGGCTGCCTAGCTTTTTCATAAAAATATCACCTTCTAATTAATTAACGCTGATAAGTTGCTTTCCGTTTAGATTTTGCGCTCTTGAAGTGCAGGCGCACAATTCATATAGCATATCAAAAATTGCTTTATCGGGGAAAAACAATCGTTGTGTGGAGGCTGTAGTTAGCTGACAGGCAGGCGCCCGGAGGCTACCAGTGCGTCTATTTCAGTATGCAGGCGTTCCAGCGGGCCGCTATTATCCAGTGCGTAGTCCGCCATTGATACGGCCTTGCTGATATCGAAGGTCTCCTCCTCCTTCCTGTCCTGCGCCTGGAAGGCTTCATAGGTCAGCGGGTCGCGCTCCTCGTGGCGCTTCCGCACCCGGTTGAAGCGCACCTGCGGGTCATTAATATCGACGCGCACCAGCGTGAAATCTTTGCCAAAAGTATTGCGCAGTAGTTCCACATCGTCCGGTGTCCTCACCCCGCTGATGCCCGCCGCCTTCCAGCCCTGCCTGACGATCTCCTCACCGGCCATGCGCACGAAGCAGCCTTTCCCGATGTCCAGGAAGCAGCGCCGCGAGATGGCCTCCAGGTTCTCCCGCGTGCCCTCCACCCCCTCTTCTCCAGCCATCCTGCGCACGATATCGCCGGTGGACAGGTAGGGTACCCCATACCTGTCGCGCAGGTACTTGAGCACCTCGTCCTTGCCCGAGCCTATCTCGCCCACAACGCCGATGACCTTCATTGCCTGATATATTAACATTTTCCCAAAATCAAAACGATCTATAGATTTTTCCCGGTTTGGAATTTATCCCCGCAATAATTGTAGAATACAGGCTACTTATTTTAAGGAGGCATGCATTGGATGTAATTAAGGCTTTAAATTCCCGCAGGAGCATACGCGGATTTAAGAAGGACCCGGTACCCAGGGAGATTATTCATAAAATACTGGAGGCGGCGGTCCGCACGCCTTCCGGCATGAACACTCAGCCCTGGGAGTTCGTGGTGGCCGGCGGCAAGGTGCTGGACCAGATACGGGAGGAATGCGACAAACTCTTCAACGAAAAATCGTTTCCCACCAACGACATGCTGCGCAAGCCCTTCGAGGGGGTTTACCGGCAGCGCCAGGTGGACCTGGCCATGGAGATATTCAAGATCATCGGCATCAGCCGCGAGGACAAGGAGGCGCGCCATAAGTGGATGCTGCGCGGGTTCCGCTTCTTCGATGCCCCCTGCCAGATCGTTATCTGCGCGGACAAGGATATGCAGTACCACCTGGATATGCTGGGCATCGGCGCCATGTGCCAGAGCATCTGCCTGGCCGCGCTGGAATTCGGGCTGGGCACCTGCATTGCCGACCAGGGCATTATGTACGACCAGGTCTGGCGCAAGCACGCCAACATCCCCGAGACCAAGCGCCTGATAGCGGGCATCACCATCGGCTACCCGGACGATGGCTTCGCCGTCAACAAGATGATTACCCCGCGCGAACCGGTGGATAAGATAACCACCTGGCTGGGCTTCTGAGCAAAACATGTCCGAGATGCTGGAACCGGCGGGCGTAACAGAAGAGCAGGTCAGCCGCGCCTTCGCCTTCACCGACGAAGTGGTGGAGGGATTCCCGGGACGCGTGACCGGCACGGAGGCTCTGCGCGGAGCCGCCCTGCGCATCCGGGACGAGTTCGCGAAATACTGCGACCCGGGGTCGGCTAAAATCGAGGAGTTCGACGTGCACCCGGGGAGCTTCCTGAAATACCTGCCCGGGCTAACGGTGCTGTATTTTGCCGCCGCCATACTGCTTTATTTCAACCTGCCGTGGCCGGCGCTGGCCGCCATTGCGATGGCCATTTTTGCCTTCACCGGGCAGTTCCTTCTCTACTGGCACCTGCTCGACCCGCTCTTTCCGAAACGCAGGGGCTATAACGTTATTGGGAGAATTGAGCCGGAGGGCGAAGTGAAGCAGCAGATCATTATCGGCGCTCATCACGACGCCGCCTACGTTTTCCACCTTCTGGCGTGTGCGCCGCGGCTGTATTTTCCGCTGATGCGCGCCGGGATGGCTGTGATGCTGCTTGCGTTACTGGCCTGCCTGGCCGCAGCCGTCCTGTCCCTTTTCGCCGTTGCGCTACCGCAATGGGTTTCCATCGCCTTCCTGGCCATGGGTGTTTTCGTCCTGCCCTTCCTCTTCTTCACCACGGGCCAGGTTGTGCCGGGCGCCGGGGACAATATGGTAGCAGTGGCCATCGCCGGCGAGGTTGGACGGATCTTCGGCGCAGCCAAGCGCCCGGGCGAGGGACTGTTGAAAAACACGCGGGTCGTGCTGGCCTCCTTCGATGCCGAGGAATGCGGCATGCGCGGGGCACGCGCCTTCGTCACTCAGCACCGGCAGGAAATGGCGGCGATAAAGACGTACGTCCTAAACATGGATACGCTTTACAGGCTCAAGGACCTCAATTTCTTCCGCGCCGACCGCAACTCGATGGTGAAGCTGTCGTACCCGGTGGCTCTGGAATGCCGGGATATCGCCCGCGCCATGGGATACCGTGCAACAGTGTCCAGCATGTCGCCGGGCGGCGGGCACACCGACGCGGCGGCCTTCGGCGAGGCGTGCATCGCGGCCACCAACCTGTGCGCAATGAGCTACAACCGGATGAAGGCATACCATCCCTGGGTCTATCACACTGCTAACGACGTGAGCAAATACATCGAGCGGCCGCTGGTGGCGGCCTGCATAGGTATAATACGCGAATATATTCTCAAGAAGGACGCTGAACAGGGTAAATAATTCAAGGAGGCTGAACATGGGTAATGCTGAGATACCGCAATTTGGAACTGAGCAGGTCAAACGTACTTTTGCATTCTGTGATGAGGTGGTGGAGAATTTCCCCGGCCGCGTGGCCGGCAGCGAGGCGGTGCGTAAGGCCGGCCTGAGGGTCAGGGAGGAGCTTGAGAAGTGCTGCGACCCTGCTTCGGTCAAGGTCGAGCAGTTCGACATCCACCCGTGGAGTTTCCTAAAGTATATACCCGGCCTGGTGGTGCTCTATTTCGCCTGTGTGGCGCTGCTGTGCTTTGTGCCCTCCCTGGCCTGGGTTTCACTTGCAGGCATGGCTCTTGGCCTGTTCGTTTTTTACGGGCAGTTCGTCCGCTACTGGCACCTGCTCGACCCGTTCTTCCCCAGGAAAGATGCCTACAACGTGTATGGCAGCATAGAGCCCTCGGGAGAAGTTAAACAGCAGATCGTGGTAAGCGCGCACCACGACGCTGCATATGTCTTCCACCTGCTGGATAAGATACCGAGATACTATGCGCTACTCATCAATGGGGGCATATTGTTCCTGGTGCTCGGGTTCCTTGTCTCGCTGGTGGCCACAGTGCTTGCGTTGTTCAACATTTTGTTGCCGCAGTGGATAGGCATCCTGCTCCTGGTCGGCGGAATATTTGTGCTGCCCCTGGCATTTTTCACCAGCGGGAAGGTCGTGCCGGGTGCCGGCGATAACATGATAGCCGTAGCCATGGCCTCCGAGATAGGCGGTCTTTTCGGCAGCATTAAAAAGTCCGGCGGCAACGCGTTGAAGCATACGCGCCTGGTAATAGCATCCTTCGATGCCGAGGAGGCCGGGCTGCGCGGCGCGCGGGCCTTCATCAGGAAGCACCGTGAGGAGCTGCTTAACACAAAAACCTATGTACTGAACCTGGATACATTTTATAAGCTAAAATCCCTGAGTTTCCTGGCCAAGGACCTCAATTCCACAGTCCAATTGTCGCAGCAGCTGGCACAGGACTGCGCTGACATATCCAAAGGCATGGGGTATCCCTCCACCATTTCGGCCATGTCTTTCGGCGGCGGCAGCACGGATGCAGCGGCCTTCGGCGAGGCCGGCATCGAAGCCACCAACCTGGCGGCCATGAGCTTCGATGTCAAGGACTACGACCAGGGCTGGGTCTACCATACGCACAACGACCTGAGCAAGCACATCGAGCCGGAAGCCGTGGAGGCCGCGCTGAGGATTATACGGGAGTATATATTAAAGAAAGACGCAGCTTAAAAAGTTCGCAGCGTTTTACATCAAGTTGTTTATTAAAGGGATGATGAATCATGCAGTCAGTTGACCTGAAATACCTGCTTTACCCCGCATCGGTTGCAGTTGCCGGCGCCTCTGCCAGCCCGGACAAGTTCGGCTACCGCGTGCTTTTCAACATAGTGAACAACGGTTTCACGGGCAGGGTCTACCCGGTCAACCCGCGCGAGAGCCGGGTGCTGGGGCTGGAATCATTCGCGGCTGTTACCGATATACCTGGGGAGGTCGACCTGGCCGTTATCACCGTGCCGCCCTCCGGCGTCAAGCAGGTCATACAGGACTGCATACGCAAAGGGGTCAAGGCTGTGATAGTGATAACTGCGGGGTTCTCCGAGGTGGGCCCTGAAGGCGCAGCTCTGGAAGCCGAGATCGGGGATATGGCTCGCGGCGCCGGTTTGGCCCTGGCCGGCCCAAACTGCGTGGGCATGATAAGCACTTACGCGGGACTTTACTGCCATATGATGCCGTTCTACCCGGTAAAGGGCAACCTTGCCATAGTGGCGCAGAGCGGCAGCGTAGCCGATATGATCGCCAGCCGGCTGGGGGACCTCGGGCTTGGCACAAGCCACCTTATCAGCGCAGGCAACGAGGCCGTGCTGCGTGTTGCCGACTACCTTGACTACCTGGCCATGGACGAAAAGGTGGAAGCCGTGCTGGTATATATAGAGGGCATCAGGGACGGCAAGCGCTTCCTGCAGGCGGCGAGTAAGCTGACGGCGCGAAAGCCCCTTATCATCCTGAAGGCGGGAGGCACTGCAGCCGGAGCCCGCGCCGCGTTGTCGCATACAGCGGCGCTGGCCGGTGATGACAGCATCACAGACAGCATGCTGCGCCAGGCCGGCGCCATCAGGGTGGGGGACCTGGAAGAAATGTGCGATGCGGCAGCAGCATTCAACGGGCAGCCGCTCCCGCGCGGCAACCGAGTGGGCATCATAGCCCCGGGAGGTGGCTGGGGGGTCATGGCCGCCGACGCCTGCACGCAGTGCGGGCTGGACGTTGCTTCACTCGACCGGGCCACACTCGATAAACTGGACTCATTCCTGCCACCGACATGGTCGCACGGCAACCCGGTGGACACCGTCACCGGCATAAAGGGACATTCCGTTGAGATGGTGCAGGCGCTGATGGAGAGCCCGGCCATCGACGGCCTCATTGTGCTGGGAGTGGTGGGAGGGCTCCAGTCTATATGGAAGTACATCGAGGATGGGAGCGGCGGCAAGCGCAAAACCGACTATTTCGCCAGCGGGGCTGTCGAGCACTTCGATGCTTATTACCGGGAGATGATGGCGCTTAAACAGCGGTACGGCAAACCGATGGTCGTCACCTTCAGCCTTCCTATCAAAGCGGGCGTGGTCAACGAGACCGCCGCCCGGCTGACCCGGGAAACAGGCACGACCTGCTATACGTCTTTCACCCAGGCTATCAGGGCTTATTCCGCTTTGAATAAATATGCGGCATACCTGAGAAAATCCACCACCGGAGGATAAGCCGCCGATCAGTATGCGTCAGGATTTGGGCATCCTATCCACGGGCACCGCGGTCATGGTATGCATGGCCCTGGCTACCAGCGTTTTGGTCTTTCCTTTAACCGCGTAGACGTCCGCCTGGGTGAAAAGCACCTGCCGGCCGGCCTTGATAACGTGGCCTGTGCATTCCAGGCAGTCGCCGGCGGCGGGGCGGAAATAGCTGATCTTGTATTCCATGGTCAGGATGCGCCTGTCCGCGGGCACCACGGAAAAGCTGGCATAGCCCGCCGTGTGGTCGGCCATGGCCGCCACCAAACCTGCATGCGCGAAGCCGTCCTGCTGGAGGTGGCGTTTTTCCAGCTTCAGCCGAGTGGTGAATTTGCCCGGCGACAGGGATACCGCCTTCATCCCTATGTATTTAATGAACCCCTGGATGGCATCGCGCTTTAACTGGGTCAGCCTGTCTTTTTCAACTTTCATAATATTAACGCCCTAATACCAACCGTCGTACTCGTCGCAGAGCCTGTAAACGATTTCCCTCCCGCGGGGCGAGCTTCCCCAGGTGCCGAACACTGTACGCGGGGCGCGGTAGAGCTTGAAGAGAGCGCGCACGGCCAGGGTCAGGGCCTTTTCGTCCTGTGCGGCTATGGTTATTACATCCTGGCTGACCTCCTCGATGGCACTGTTCATGGTGTCCTCGCGTGTTGCGTCCCCATTCACAGTGCGGCTCTTGCCGACTACGGTAGCGGGGGTGATCGTTGTGCCTGTTTCGCGGGCTATACGGTCGAGGTCGGCCTGCCGGATGGGGTTGGGCGGGTTGGTTACCGGATCGAGCGGAAAATATCTCAGGACTGCCGTCAGCTCTTCCATCACTTTGCCTCCTTTGCGGCGCGGTCGATATCGAGGAACTCCTTGTATTTGCCGCGCTGTTCCTTGAGGGCGGGCCACTTCCTGATGAAATAGTCCTTGGATGGCTTTATCTCGTAGGTGCTGTGGCGGTAGAGGCTCTCGGGGGCGAACCTGTGCCAATCCAATTGCTCCTGCGGGAAATCAACCTTAATTTTGCCGTCCACGATAGAGAGTTTGCCGCGGATGGCGCAGATGCCGCACTCCACCGTCTGGTTGTCGCTCATGATGCGGATGTTGCGCTCGTGGCAGACCGGGCAGATGCCGGGGTCGCCCTTGTAGGAGTGATCGCCCGTGCGGACGGCATGCGCGACCTCTTTGCCTATACGGTGCGCCTTCTCTTTGGCCAGCGGGTCGCCGGCCGTCTCGCTCATGGCCTGTATGTGGATGAGCTGCTTGTCGATGATGTGCATGCCCATGAAGTGCAGCACGATGGTGGGCTGGAGGAAGGCGTAGGAGGTCCAGCCGCGCGTGGCGTAGGGCACGATGATAGCGGCGGGCTTGCCTATCATCTTCGAGGGATGGCTGGACAGGATGAAGAGGCGGTCGATGAACTGCTTAACCACGGCCTCGACCTCCAGTATGTAGCAGGGCGCGCCCAGCACCACGCCGTCGAACTCGTACATCATATTGAGCAGGTAATCGTGGCCGTCCTTGTCCTTGTGTTTGCAGTCCTTATCCAGGAACATGCAGACGGCGTCGCCCTCGCAGGGAAAGATGTCGTAGTTGGTCCACCTGACTATATCGACCTCGG